>Ga0209107_10000822_pt1 | contig 17632 bp, 10 predicted proteins | sample LakErihyJuly2011_2_FD_187460 | JGI IMG/M metagenome (GOLD analysis project Ga0209107, IMG submission 187460) | Freshwater microbial communities from dead zone in Lake Erie, Canada - CCB hypolimnion July 2011 (SPAdes) (version 2) | ecosystem: Environmental > Aquatic > Freshwater > Lentic >... | reverse complement strand
CGGCCTAACTCAGCTTCCTCCTTTTCAAGAGCAACCATTTTTGCTTCGTAAGTATCATAATCAATTTCATTATTATTAAGTTGATCATCAAGATCATCCATTCTGTCTTCTATTGATTTTGAATATTTTATTGCTCTAGATACAGGTTCGCCTGCTAATAAACTTTTAGCTCTTTTACTTATTCTACCTTTACTTGCATTAGATTGATAATCTTTTAAGAAATCATAAAAATCACGACCTTCGCTAAATTTAGCATTTGTAAATCCAAGTTTTTGTAATACCCTAAGCACGGGTCTAGCCGCTCTTCTTAATACATCTTTAACTTGGTTTTTATCTCCAATTTCACCGTAAGCAATAGCATCAATAAATGCTGTAAAATATTCTTCTAAATTTTCATCACTTAATTTACCGGTAGTTTTATCTAAATAGTTATCATCGATACGCTTTTGTACAACTGCTCTTTCTTTAGTAGTTAATACAGATAAGAATCCATTAACAACTTTCTTTCTTTCTTGAGGATTGCTAAGTGCTTTACCTAATACTTTATGTAGAAATTCATGCTGAGCAACGTTAATCGCTCCAACTCTTGAAGCAACACTAAGGTTAATAACAGATTGCCCGTTTGGTAAACTAAATCCATCAGATTTAACGGCTTCTGCTACTTCTGCATTTATTTGATCATCAGATTTTATAACTGTATCAGCAGGTAATTCTCCAGAAGAGATTGCTTTCTTCGTACTGTTATTTTCTGTAACTAACCATTCTTTATAAGCTTTCTGAAGTTCATCTGTATTCTCAAATACAGCAATAGACCCTTGATTACCTATTTTATTATTAATATTTTCTTCACCTAAAGTAGCTACAATCTTTTTAATGTTTTCAACATTACTATTTATAACAGATCTATTGCCTATTATTTTATTTATTGCAGCATATTTACCAGTTAATAAAAATTCTCTTTCACTTTCTAATTTGCTAAATTGATCTTTTAAATCAAGTGCTTTTTCTTTCTTAATTTCTGGTGAAAAATTAGATTGAGATAAATTTACATATTCTTCTTTTAAATCTTGTTGCTTTTTGTTTATTTCTAAAACGGCAGTCATATCCTCAACAGGCATGTCATAAACTCTATCTTGTGAGTTCTCAATAACCTTTACAGATTCATTAGCAAGTCTATTTATTTCTAATCTTATTTCATCTGTTTCTTTACCAGATAATTTTGTATTAGTTTGCATTTCTGTTTGCAAAAAGTCAATACGGTCCATTAAATTTTTACTAGCAGCCATTTCTTGGTCTGTAGCATAATTTTTTAATTCTTTTGTAACTAATGTAGAAACTCCTCCACCTAACTGTAAACCACCACTCATGAATGCACCACCAGCGTAAGCTTCCTTAAATCTTTTAGATCTATCTGATGAAGAAACAGTTTTACCTAATAAATGCTCATCAATAAGCATATCCAAACCTTCAGTAAGAACCTCGGTTCCACCTTCAATTTGACTTTCAACACCTGCAAGCCCCATTGTAGATAAGCTTGACTTAATAAAACTTTCTTTAAATATTTGTCTAGGTTGATTACCAACTGTTGACATAACGCGTTTCATGTTATCAAACATTCTAAGAGTACCTAATTTCTCAGGTACAAATTCCGCAAGAGCAAATCCATATCCAGCTAAAAGCTTTGATCCTAAATCGTAATCAGATCCAATCTCATTTTCCATTTCCTGAATCTTTTGACCACCAGAACCTAATGAAACAGCCGCAGCCCCGTAATTTCCACCAAAATACATTGAGGCATATATAGGAAGTTGTTCGGATACTAATCCAGAAAAGTATTTACCAAAGTCCCCAAAAGAATTAACATCGCTAAAAGATGTATTTTTAACATCTTCTTTAATCTTATTACCTACATCTATAGTAGTGCCTGATGCTTCACTAAGCAATCCTCCAATACCATCTTTATCTCCTTCTATATATTCAAGCGTAGATCCAAGTATTTTTCCAGTCCCCCCAACTATGTTAAGACTTGTTCCAATTAGTCTTTGCATATTAGCAGTAACATCATCATAATTATATTTAAAATATTCAAGCTTCTCTTCGTCGCTTTTTATTTTATCTATGTACTTAGGAAAGTTATCATATACTCCTTTTAAACTTTCTACCGCTTTCTTGGCGCCTTCTCTTCTAACTTCATATTTAGCTATTTCCTCATCTGTAACATCTCCAGAGTCATACTTCTTTTTAAAGTCATTAGAGTATGTTTCAAAAGCAGATAATTCATTACCATAAGTTTTAGCTAATATGGTTTGTTGGCGAGCTAAATCAGATGATACAAGGACATCTTGCATTGATCTAATCTTAAGCTTTTCTTTTTGTTCAGCAACTTCGGGTAGATATAATGGTTGGTTATCCCAAAATTCTTCGGCTGCTTTACCTTCTTGAACTAATACTTTTTGTTTATAAAATATATCTTTAGCAAGCGCGTCAATATCAGCATTGCTTATTTTATCACCTTTTTTCTTACCTCTTGATAGTATAGTTATTGCTTCCTTTTTTTCTTTCTCTAATGGCTTATATGGAGATATTGTTAAGTCAATATCTGCCCCAATAGCTTGGCCAACCATAGATACTGGCCCTAATACCATTTCATTAAAGAAACCTTTGGCACTTTCTCTTACATTGTCAATTGTTTGTGAATTGTTGATTTCGTTATTATATTCATTTTCAATCAATCCATAGTCAATAGGCTTACTTTTTATATAATTAACAATCTCAGCTTCTTTGTCTTGTAAGGTTTCAAATTCTTGTTTTACAGGAACTTTAAAGGTTTCCTCTAGCGTTTTATTAAATTTATCAGCAGGATTTAAAATATCTTGCATAGGATCCTCAGATACAAATGGGAATGCTTGATTTTGTTGATTAACGAAATTAGAAACCTTTTCAGTACTTTTCTTTATATTAGCTTTCTTTGCTTTTTTGAATGTATCTAAAAAGCCTGGCTCCTTCTTTTCTTGACCATCACTCCAAGGATATTTTTTTGCTTTTGGCTTAGTTGTAACAGCAGTCTTTGCGGATTTTTGTTTTAACTTCTTATTTTTTATAATGGCATCAGCCGAGATTTTCTGCTCGGCTGCCATCTTATTTATATCGTCTTCTGTATATGTTTGTCCTAAATCGTCGATGTACTCAAGCATAGATACTTAATTTAATTTATTATTTTGTTTTTTTATACCCAATCTGTGCTTTAACTACAGTTTCAGACACGGGGCTACCAACTATAAAACCATCTTTATCAAGTTCATACCAATAACCAACTTTTCCACCATCATTTTTATCGGCTATTTTGTATTTCTTATTTGGTCCTCTAACAATTGTCCCTAATCCAACGCCTTTAACGCCTCTTTCTTTAGGGGCAGTTTCAAATATCGATTCATTTAATATCTGAGTTTGAGATTTTTTAGGTTCTTTTTTTGGTCCACCTTTTGCGGTTGTAGATTTTGGTTGTTCCTTTTGATATATATAAACGCCAGAGTCTTCTTTTAAAACATCTTGTTCTTTCATTATCTGAGTATTAACAAAATGGTCCTTATAAGCTTCAATTGCTTCAGCTTTTTCTGTTGCACTAAGTACATTATCAGAATCTAAATATATTGGCTTTAAATTAGCTTTAACGCGATATTTATTGACTGTATTATTTGTATGTAACATTAATTCTTCATCTGTCATACCTGCTATTTGAGCATCTAAATCTGTATTTACAGCTGCCTTTATTAAATCAACGTCCGGTTCCATCACAATTTTATATCTACCTGAACCTTTTTGTCCAACTTCGACTTCTTTTGTAATTGGTACTCCATTGGCATCTTTTTTAAGGAATGTTTCTTTAATTCGCCCATTTGATTGCATTTGCGCGTCTGGATCTCTTGGGTTAGTAGATTCTAATTCAAAAATATCTGGTTTAGCAGATTTTAAACTTTCATTATTAGCTGTTCTATCTGGCACTGTTTTTATAAATTCAGTACCAAGATCACTTATTTTTTGCAATTTAGATGCAGCATATTCGCGCACTAAGTTTCCTTTATCATCATATATTTCCCAAACAAGTTCATTTGGATTACCGTTTTTATATGTAGCCTTTTTATTGCCGCCTAACTTACCTTGCATTATGCGCAAAGCTCTTACATCATCAGGATTCATATCTTCTGCTAATCCACCTGGGGTACCAATAGGTTTTAATAATAATTTATCCACCTCGTCAGCATAAACCGCAACATCTCCTAGACTTTTAGAAAAACTACCAGAAACAGTTCCGTTTATATCCGCTAATTTTTGCATAGCTATTTGTCTATCATTTCCGGTTATTGTATTGTTTAATAAGCCTGATTTCAATTTTACCGCTTCCTGTATTAATGGTTCAAATGTTTCAGATAAATTTAATTTACTATCTTTAGCGGAAATTTTAGACACATTGGTACGCAACGCAAAAGCATACTCTTCAGTTTCATTATTTATTTCATTTAATCTTTTTGTATTTGCTTCAAGTTTTTTCTTTATTTCTTCTTGCTTATTAGCATAACTTTGTGCAAAATTAGAAAATGAACTAGCAATTGTGCCTTGTAAATCTCTAAGATATGCCCCTGATTGAGTATCAATTATTGCTTGTGGATTTTCGTATGCTCCCATTTTTATATTGTATTTATTATTTTATTATCCCATTACACCGGCCGAAAAACTAGTGCCAGGAGCTTTAAATCCCCCCCCAGGTGTTGACGTTTTACTTGCGGCACCCATTGAACCTGCTATTGATGATAATCCACCAAGCATACCGGTTATTGCTCCAGTTTGATCCGCTCTTGCTTGGGCTGCTTGTGCTTGAGCGTTTGATAACTGTCCAGCAACACGATTCATTTTTGCAACTTCACGCTCTTCTCTAACATTAAACATAAATTGTTTACCAGCCACTTCCGCAACTTGAACTCTTTGAGCTTCACCCATTTTTACCTCTTGTATTCTTTGAGCTTCATTCATTTTAATTTGCTGCATTTCAGATTCCCCTTGAGCTCTAAGTTTTTGATTAGCAGCTTCCTGTTGTTCAATATTAGCAGAAATTTCTTTTTTACTTTGTAAAGCTGCTTGAGCTAATGCTGTTGCGCCACCTGCTCCTGCTCCTGTTTGCTGTAAAGTATCTAATGTATTTGCTAAAGACAGGTCAGCTTGTTCTGCTTGAAACTCAGCGGCTTTTGTAGCAACACCCAAACTTGCATAAGGATTTGATACCATACCTGTAAGATCAGATGCCAATGAACTAATGTCTTTCACGCCTTCGTAAGGGTTTATAATTGCTTGTCTTGATCTTTCTAATGCAGCTAATTCTGCTGCCCTAGCTCTCGCTTCACCTTCTGCTCGACGTCTAGCTTTTTTTGCTGAACTAGCACCAAATATTCCCGACGCTATTGTTAAACCACCACTAATGGCACCGGCTACTACCATGCTCATACTCTATTCATTTAAAAGTTTATATTCTTTATATTTTTCGTAAGAAGTACACGTTAGCATATCTTCTAATTTTTCTATTTCTGTTATATTATCAGGGTTTGGATATACATTAACAAATATTGTATCTTCAATCGCTCTTATAACCCTTTTAGTTCCTTCGGGAGCATGTACATAACAAGGAGCAATATAATAATTCTTTCCTTCATCTGTAACAACTTCAATCTCTCCTTGTAGTAAAAACCATGTATGGGAAATCTTATATAGTTTACCTATAACAAGACCTCCCTTTGCCATGAACATTTCCCTAATATACACTCCTTCTGAAAAAGAATGTTTTAATGGAAACATATCTGAATTACCTTTAGCTATTAATGGATTGTCCATTGCTAACATTGCAGTTTCTAATGCTTCCACTTTATTGATGAACTCCATATTGATTAAACGGTGTTCTGAATTTAATTGAATTTTATTTTCCATTTATTTTTAGTAACTTGATATAGAATATACTGAGCCTACGCTCCATAATTCTTTTAATCCACCAGGATTAGTGGCATTATCAGTTGACATCGTTACAGTAGCGAATCTTCCTTTAATACCAGTCATTTGCGCTCCGTAAATTACTTCTTCACTAGTGCCTAAACTATTGTTAACAATGTTAGCAAAGTATTTATTCTCTTTTCTATCAAACCCATATCTATATACGGGCGGAGTTAATGCAGCAGGATATGAATTTCCTAAACCATCATAAGCTCCTTTTATATAACTAGGCAAAAAAGCAATTGTATCTGATGTAGAAATCCATGAACCCAAAACAAGACCAGGATCCGCTTTTTGGGCATCAGATATAAAACTATCTACCTGCCAACCATTGTCGCCCTCGTAATTTATTGTTTTAAAGTTTTTACTTACAGCTGCGTTTTCATTAAGTACAAAAGTAATAGATGACGGTAATGCAACTCCGTAAAAAGATCCAACTGAAGCAGTAGGACTATAATGCATCCAAAGACTACCTGCATTTAATGAATATACTTTATTTCTTATACTAAAAAATTGAGTAGGCTTAAAAGTAAAGAAACTTGTAAAACCAGTTACTAATTCGTCAAAATTTAAAGTGCTATAAGCTTGATTTGGATTTGAGGGGCTAGTTTGCAATGATAATACATATTGCTTATTATGCATGTCCCATCCTCCTATAATATTACCTTGACCATATTGCGGTGAAGTTATATTATTGAATGTGTCTCTAAAGAAATCAATCATACCATATTCGGATATTTCCGTTATGCCATCTTGCGATAACCTTAATACTGCATTTCTATATCTATCAGTAAAATATTTTCTATAGCCATAGACAGCAAAACTTTGTGGATCTTTACTTATACCATAGTTTCCGGCATAAGCTTGAATATCACCAATTACAGCATTCGATGAAGTAATAGTCCCTCCACCTTCTGCCGAGTATATTGCGTCTTTATCAATCAATGCTCTACTAACTTTATCTTCTTGAAATATTATTAAGTTAGTGTCTTCAGCATATAGCCTCTGAATAGATCCATTAGAAGGATTCAAACTTTTAGTTATCTCTTCTCCTACGGAAAATTGATTTGTATTATTAACGCCCGTTCTTGAATTGTATACGCCTGAATATATTAATGAATTTTCTCTAATAGCGGCTAAATTGTCTTCTTCTACTATATAAGCTTTTACTCCTAAGTCAACAATTGTATTATTAAAACCTCCTTGTATTCTAGCTTCTTCTATAACCCATTCTTTTTCGTTTTGAGCATCAGTTAAAGAAGGCGTTGGCCATCCGCCGATGCTTTCCGGTATACCGAATGATCCACCATATATTGGGTCATAATCTTCTGACACATCGCTTAATACTTTTTTTAATAAAAATGTATTAAAATATTTTATTTCTACAATTGTTGCCATACATTTATTATTACTTATTTATTATATTAATTACGTTATTAGTAGGTACTTATATAGTTGTTATAGCCATTTGTGAAGTACCACCAGACCCTCCAAATGTTGCGTCCATAGAAAAATAGTATTGATAAGGACCACCTACTAATAATTGACCTGCTGTAGATAACCCCCCATTTCCAGTAGTTGCATTTTTAATTAAAGGATTTGATGGATATGCGTCAAATATTATTGTTGTATTAACGCTATTTGCACCAACACCAAAAGGCAAAGAAGCTGCTTGTACATATACTTCATAACCTGGTAAAACTTCTAAATAACCTGCAGCTGCCCAAGTACCAGCACCTTGTGTTTGTGTTACAAATGGACCGCCACTTAAAACAGTGATTACATATCCTCCTGTTGCACCGTACGTAAAAAATATAGAGGATTCAGTAAATAAACCGCCAGCGTCAGTTGCCACAATAATTAATTCATATATTCCGCTAGGTACATCTAAACTTGGTTGTTGTAATAATCCATTTGAATCTATTGTAAAAAATGGACCAGCTGTTAAAGGAGATATTGACCATGTTATTTCTTCTGTTGATAATCCCCCTAATGGATTAGAGCCATTAACGCCTTCAAATTGCCATATATCAATTGTGCCCGCATCTAATTCTAATATTTCTGTAGGAGCGTTTGTTATAGTCGGTGTTATATTTTGTAATGAACCATATTCGGTAATAGTCACTGTGACTGTATTAGGAGGCGTACCTGCAGATACCGTAAAGTTAAATCTATATGATTCTAAAACTGCGGCATTGAATCCAAAATAAAACCACCCTACCGTACGTAGATTAAATTTACCAGGAGAGCTACCGTTTTCTAATACAAATTTTGAATTTCTGCTTTCGTATATAGAATTTGTTATATTTAAGCTTATATCACCTAAATCTATTGTAGTAATTATTGCACCAAAAATATCTGCAAAATAAAAATCTTCTACAACTAATTGACCATCATCATAAGCCTCTGTTAAATTAAAATCCCAATCTACCAAACTATCTGGGCCATTAGACCCGCTTATTATCGCTTGATTAAGTTCACTTATTATACCCGTTGTGGCAGCCTCCCAGTATATATCTAGTCTAGATGTGCCAGGGTTTGTTTCTAATATTGCTAAATTTATTACGTCTAAGTCTGAAGTGACGCCTATCTTATAGTCAGTAGCTAGTCTAGCTATTAATGGGTTTGAATCAACTTGGTAAAATTGATCATAAGGTGTTGGTAATGGGGGAATTGGTGAAAACAAAGATGAATTTGTAGCAATTGTATTTACAAAAGCAAATGTATTGCCTGGATAATATTGTTGATTTGTCCAGGGCTTTATAGCCGGATCAACATTATTTACTCTAGGATATAATTTAACACTACTTCTATATTGTTCCTGAGAATTACTAACATCATTTAGATCTCTTGGTACCTTATTTATATTATCACTCATTAATACAACGTGCGATGTTTTGCCTAACTCCTGAGTTATTGATTCCGGATAAGCTGCCATTACACCAGGTGCATATACATTATAATAATCTTGTTCGGTTTGTTTTACAACTATTTTATAAGAGTACCAACCTAATGGGTTATAGTTTGGGTCCATTGGATCGCCATTGTATAAACCAGGCCACCCTTGCGTGCCTCCTCCGTCAATTGGATTATTAAATAAAACCTTTAAAGAATATCCAGGCCATTTGTTTACTAATACCCCATCTGGTTCTTCTGGATTTTCAGGGTCACTCTTTCTATATGGAACATATAAAGACGATGCCCCAAATAAATCGTTTGGAGAGGTTATTGCATTTGATAATATAACACCTGATTGTCTACCAAACCTATCACTTAAAACTACACCAATTTGATAATTTCTATTTTGTTTTACTGAATGATTAGGATATTCTATTATACTCGTTCTATTATTGCTTATACTAAACGGGGATTTATCAGTACATGCTACATTGTAATTTAAAAACTTTGGATATGATTGCTTATCTTTGTAATTACTATATACTACTCTATTGCTTATTATTTCTTGTCCTAAAGCTATAACAGGCGTTCTATCATATACTCTAATCAAATCTCTATCTGGTAATGTTTTAAATGGTTTTTTTGCTTGATAATCATACACGTAAAATTCATTTATTCCTCCTTGTTCAGCTATCTTAGAGACTGTAATAACATCAACTACTTGTACAGCTAATCCGTCGGATTCTTTATAAAGAATTTCTATTTCAGCTATTTTGTATTTATCCTGCAATTCGTTAGCTGGGCAAGGCAAAGGTATTATTAGTTTTATATTATTAACCTTATTGTACATAAATGATACTACTGTACTACGAAGAGCAGCCATCTCATCATCTATTCTTGGTTCTAATAAAGGATCAAATAAATTTTCCTCATATAGAAAATATCCATCTTGTTTTGGTATATAAGTTATTTGTGTAAATGGAGCAAATATAGAATATTCATTTTCATCAAATCTATATCTGTAACTAAATCTAACAAATTTATCTTCTAAAAAAGAAGGGTCCCCAATATAATTAGCATTATAATATGGATTTGCATTAAACTTAACTAAAACACCATCTGCTAAAGAAATCTCAGCTGTAACAGAAACGACGTTTGTAACAATATTGTAATCAGTTACCAATACATTTGGAGGTATACCAGGACCAGAAACTATTTGATTTACAACAGGCAATGGGTATCCAAGAGGTATTGGATCTATAGCAAAAACAAAAGAGCCTACTACAGTTCCGCTTACAGTTGCTTCAACACCTCCTGGAGGCAAAAACTCGCTAACAACGTCGTACATTGTAGTTTCGTATGTTGGTGGAATTGTTGTTGGAGCTGTGGTGCTTTCCGCATATAGTTCAATAGCGTGTGTTGGGCTAAGTTTTGCTACAGATATTTGTTCCTCAGTAGTATAATATGTAGAAGAATTTAAAGCATTTGATACGCTAATTTTTCTTGGTTGATTTCTATTGTCTGTCCAAAATAATAAATCTTCCAAAAGATTAACACCTATAACAGGTCTATTTTTTGAAAAGTTTAAAAATGCACCACTAACTAATAAAGTTGTGGTATTTTGCAATACGTTATAAACATATATATAATTATTGGCATCAATAGAATATTGAGGTATGGCCGCATTATCTGTGTAATCTGTTAAAAATAAAAATATTCTATTATTAGCTGTATCAACAAAATTACCAATACAATCTAAATTAGGAGTGTCTGTTAATGTATTAAAATTAATTACTATTTCATTTCCTAATACTGTTTGCAATGAACCAACATCTGCATTTTCTGATTTGCTTATTTCTAAGTTTATAGCGTTGCGATATTCATTTTCAGGTATAAGCCTGTCATCAATATCTTTATTCATTTTAGCGCCCGTAAAATTATTTTTAGTTTCTGCCATTATATTTTAGTGTTTAATCCATTTTGATTTGCCTCTCATAACTTGTACAATTTCATGTAACTTAATATTAGATAAGCGTATCTTTGTATTTCTTAATTTAGCAAACTTTTCTCTATTTAATCTTTGTACTAAGTACTCAGGTGAATCTCTTCGGGTAGATATGATAGCATGTAATATATAAGCATACATTGCTTCTTCCGCCATCTTAGGCACTCTTGTATCCAAATCATAAGCTAAACCATCAGATATATAATCTAATGTAATAATCATCTTATGTAAGTTACTTGAAAAAGATACTTTGCCTTCTCTATCATTTATTGTAAACCAACCGTTACCTTGTGCAAATTGAGGGTCTAATCCGTACTGTCTTCCAACAATACCAAAATTGTCCCACCCATAATCATAAATATCAAGCCCGTTATTATAGTTTACCGAGTTAGCTAAATAAGTACCATTAAGTAAATCTGTATTTGCTCTACGCCATCTTTCCTCTATAATAGGATCTGTGTCAATGTTGTTATCAAAGTTATCCTGAATCTCAACCCCATAATCGTCCTGTATTGGTGCTTCTGATGGATTGGAGGTTAAGTTATTAGCTGGATAAATTGGATGCTTTACGCCTTGTCTATCTATCCAATACATGCCTACATAGTTAACATAATCCTGTGGTAACACAACACTTAATGAATGAGGTATGCTTAACTCTTGAGATTTAATACTTTTCAATGTATCATAACTAAATTCCTGCATTGCTCTTTTAGCATGAAAGATTACATCAGTTCTTTTTACATCGGGTATTAATTTACCGTTACCTACATAGGCAACCATAAAACTATTTATAACATCATTTAAACTTGTATATTGGTAACCACCGTAGTTTTGTTCAACAATGTTTCCGTAAGCATCTTGATCGCCATAGTTTCCACCGGTTAATATTTTTAATTGTACAACTACATACAAGTTTTCAGCATCTACTAATCCAAAGTCTATTGTATTGTTAACAACACTATATTGCGCTACGTATTCAACAAACGTGCCTGGATACCCAGTTGAACTTGAATATAATTTAAAATTATTTAATGGGTAGTTTACATCAAGCGGATCCCAAGAATAGAACTCTAAATTTGTATTAAATGTTGTAGTTACAGTATTAGAGCTTCCTACTTGAAAACCTTGTGCACCTTCGTAATATTGTCTGTTTGTTTCGGTAATTAAACCGCCATTAGGCATTGGCATAGGTCTTAGTTTTTAGAGTTAATTTCTTCTTGTTGAGTTTTTTGTGCTGCTACCTGTACAATTTCTGGATCACGTATTATAACTCCAGCATATAATAATATCTTAGTTATAACATTTGTTTGTTCAGCTGCATCAATTTCAAACTGTGTTGATAATGATGGTGAATATATATAAGGACCAGTTGTCCAAGGCACTCCGGCTAACCCGGTATATCCCCACGCAACATTTAGAGGCTTTCTGATATAAGAAACACTAATGTCACTTGTTATATCTTTAGGCCATACATATATTTTAGGGTTTGTAGTATTATTCCCCCCTGTTCCTACAGTAGAATTTTCATATACATAAAGCGGAAATGATTTTGTAGGTTTCGTAAGTGGAGATAAATTGATATATAATAAGTAGTCTTTCTGAACTCTCTCTACTTCTATCTCATCTTTATATATAACGGTACCAATCTTGTGTAGATTTGTTGGTACTGCAAAATGGTCTACACTGAATGTGCAATTACCAAATGTTTTGAATATAGAAATCATATTGTCTATATTCTTTTGTCTATCGGCGTATTCCGTATTAGATTGTGGAACCCTTAATTGTTGGTTTAAATCATCAAAATAAGATTCAAATATTTCTAATTGAACCTGTGTTGCTACTTTGTTAAACTCATCTGGAGTCATATAGCCTCTCTGTTCTTTATTAAGAATAGAAAGCACTGTTTTGTAAACTGTATCTACGTTTATTGCCATTGTTTGTTTTTGTTATAATATTTAGGCAGCTACCGCGTTATTACGCAATAGCCGCCCTTATATTAGTATTACGTATTATTGAAGTTTTTTCTCAATAGATTGGAAGATTTCTATACCTTCATCTGTTTTGAAAAAAGCAGCCATAGCCGAATACGGATTTTCATCAAACGGTACTGTCATTAATTTCTTACCATTGGTAGCCCATTTGAAATCACGTTGATCAGGTGATAGCTTTATGATATTCGCTTCGCATGCTTTAATAGCAAAATTACGTAGCTGTATATTTTCATCATTAACTAAATCTAAGAATAACGCTGGGTTTCTCTTAGCAAAGATTAATAAATCTCTTTTTATCTCCTTAGAAGTCATCTTAGATACCTTAGAACCTAATTCAACACGAAGAATTGCTTCAGCTTGATCCACATCCATAGTTGATGCAGCAGTCATTGCTTCTAATTCTTGTTCTAAGTAATCTAATTCGTCAACAGCAATTAATATTGCATCAAATTCTTGATACTTTTTATTAAGTTGTGGGTGAAATAGAGATAATAATTTTTGTAAATTTTGTTGTTCTTTAGGAACTGTTAGTGTTCCATTCTTAAACATAATGTGTCCAAGTGTAGCTTCTCCTTTTTGTTCGTCTACAAATGGTGAATTTTGATTTGTTGCATATCTCAATTCTCTTTGTTCCTTTTTATCTTGGTCAAACCATAATAAAGGAAATCTTCTAGAGTGTCTTGAAGATATTGTATAAGTTAGTGGACTGTGTGGTCCCATTAATAGATATGTTCTATCTTTTACTTCCCAAGCTTCTTGGGCAATTGTTTTTTCTTTTGACATGATATAATATAATTAATTATTTTTTATTTAAAGAGTAAAAAAGAGTAAAAGTTACCCTCGTAATTTCAACGAGGGTAAAATTTACACTAATTGTTTACTACTATAGTGAAGAAGTGAATAACACGAAGTTATTAGCTCCTTGAACACATAAACATCTTTCAGATAAGAAGTTTACCTCCATTGCATCTAAATCAGATGTATATGCTCCACCAACAGAACCTAATACCCAAGATTTCATTCTTCTATCGTCAGCTTGAGAAGCTCTATAACGAACGTGTAAGAATGGTCTACGAATATTTGTTCCTAAGATTTGATCATAAACTGTTGAAGTTCCTGCAGGTACTAAGATACCATCAATAGCAGACTCAGCTACAGCTCCGCGAGTAGAAGCATCATTTAAGTATTTCCAATCTGTTTTGTAGAAATCATAAGAACCTCTACGGAAACCAGAGAATCCTAAGTTCAATGCCATTTCTTCAGAGTTTTCAAACAACCCGTAAGCAACACCACCAGCAGCACCAGAAGATAAAGAAGCTAACATATCATCAAAATCTAAAGATGTTTGACGGTTTAAGAACAACATGTTTTCTTCAATAGCACCTTGAGTGTCTAAGTTTCTTAAGATTGAATCGAAATCAGCTAATCCAGCAGCAGCAGTAAAGTTGTTTAATACATTACCTCTTTCTTGAACAGCAGCGAATAAACCTTGTGTACCTTTTTTACCAGCAGTTAAAGCAGCAGATCCAGCAGCAGCTAATTCACCCTCTACAACAGCCATTTCTAAATAATCCTCAAAACGTAATCTTGTTTCAGACTCAGCTTTTAAGTACCACATAAATCCACCGGCACCATCTTCAGTAGCAATTTCTACCCATCCGATCTGTGCAGTATCAGAACCATTAACAACATATTTGTTACGGATGATAATTGGAGAGTTAGAGAATTGAGTAAAGCTTGGTTCGATGCTTGTATAGTTATCTCCCGTTAAAGTAGATCCTTTTTTGTATTCAGAACCATAAACGAAGATTTTTAAATCATCCATTCCATCTGTAAATCCAGCAGCAGCTAAAGTAGCAGCGGTATAAGGAGCAACAGTTAAAGCACCAGTAGTAATGTTACTAGCAGTTACAATAGCTTTTACTTCTAATCCTGTAGCAGGATTCATAATAACGATAGTCTGATTGATAGAAATAACGTTTTGTACGAAATTAGCAGGGTTAGCTGGAGTTAAGTCAACTGGAATAAGTAATGTATTCGCAGCAGCACTTACTACATCAACTCCTGTGTAAGCAATGTGTAATCTATTTTGTTCTGACCAAATAACTTGATCTGAAGCCATTGGCATTTCAGCCCCTACCATACGTAAGAAACCAGATAAAGTTCTGTTTCCATAACGCTCTACTTCTTGTTCGTAGATTTCTGGTAAATATTGTTGTGCAAAAGATACGAAATCCGCGTTAGTAGGATCCGTAAAGTTTAGATAGTTAGTATCTAAAGCTTGTTGTTTCTGAGACGGTTTAATCGTCCCAAAGTTAGGCGTTACATCTGCCATAGTTTTTTAATTTTAATTGTTAAATTTACTTTTTATTTTTAGTTTTGTAGAATCAACACCATTAATAGATTTAACTTTAAAACCATTTACAAATATTTCTCCACTAGCAGTTTGCCTAGGAGCAGTATTTATGTTATTAGATTTTGCGGTTATTTCTTTAACAGCATCGGCTTTACCTTGTTCATAAAAATGATTAGCCAAGGTGTCTACGTTTTCTGCAGCATACATTGCTTTGTGATAGCCTTTCAAATCTGTAACTTCCCCACTATCGTTCAAGAACCTCTTGATTAGGTTAGTAATGTTTGATTGCTTATCTGCTACAACATCTGTATTTTGAATGCCATATCTAAAATTCTTTTCCCCTAACTTAAAATCAAAACCTTTGAAATCTTGAGAGAAAAAACTTTTTGTGTCATTTTTAAATTTAGAATGTTGAGTGTCTACAATTTCTTGCTCTTGTTGGTATCTATTGAAAAAGTCAAGTGCTTTTTGTTGATCTTTATTTACACTTGGTCGTAACTTAACTTCCTCGTAATATTTAGATTTAAGATCTTCTAAAAACTCTTTAGCTTTTGCAACTTCTTCCTTAAATGCGAGTTTCTTTTTACGGATGTCTCGCTCATCGTCTTCGTCCTCATCATAAGCAAATCGATCATCCATTAAGAAATCAATCTCTTCTGCATCAAGATGTGGTCTAGTCTTTTTATAATATTCTTTTAATAATGCTTCACTATTAATATTTGAGTAGTCAGAGTTTAATCTAATATAATCTTCGATAGTTCCTCCTGTCTCTTCCATAAAAGAAACTAACTTCTCAATATTTTCTGGTAATTGTTTACCTGTTGATTCTAATTCATTAAAAGCCTCTACAGCTTCAGCTTCAAGTTCTTTAGATGATGCGTTAACCTCTTCATCTGATACTTCTTGAATTACTGTAATAGTTGTTACTTCTTCTTTGCTTTCAACTTGGATGGTAGGGACTTCTTGTTTGGTGTCTCCTTGCTCCATTTCTTGCAATCCCATTGCGGGCTGTTCTGACTGTAACACGCTTTCATTTGTGCTTTGCTCTTGAATGGCATTTGTATCTTCTGGTTTAATTGTTTGTAAATCAACTTTTGCAACTGTTGCCGGTTTATTTAATTTCTTCGGCGTTGCTCTTGGTTTAGGTTTTTGTAATTTAAAACTTCCTTCTTGTTTTACGTTTTCTGACATAATATAATAATATAAAATTGGTTAATATTTTTTTTACATAAGAGCTAAATCAAACTCGCCCATACCTTGATCTTCAAAGTTCTTTGGTAAAGTATTATTTTTTCTTTGCTCTATAAGTTCTGATTGCTGACTGGCTTGTATTTTTGTTCTTTGATCTTTACGATCTTCGGCTTGTCTTAATTTTTCGTTAGCGACTTGTATTTGTAATTGTCCTAATTCTAAATCATATTGGAATTGTTCCGCTAACAATAGTTTCTTGTTCTGTAATTCTTGTTGCATTCTTTGTATCTCAAGATTGGCTTTGGCCTGTAATACTTGAATCTCTGTTTGTGCTAATGCTTCTCTTTTTTGTACTTCTGCCATAGCCGCTGCTTCAGAAGCTTGTGCTTGTGCTTCGCCTTGAGCTCTAATATTATCTTGCTGAACAGCTTGATCTCTTTCTTGCTTCTTCTTTCTCTTATATTTAAGTGCTTGATTAGCTAGATCTATATTATTAATTCTATTCAAATCAATAACATCTTCCAAATCAATACCACCAGATTGTAAAGCTATTTGTACGTTTCTTTCGAATGCAGCTTTATCTTCTTCTTCTGGTTCTAACTCAAGGAATATACCAAAGTCATGTAAGTTAAGATTCTCAATCTCTTTTAATGTTTCTACATTGAACAAAGAAATACTTTCTATCAATGCTTGTTTAGTTAATGGGAAATTTAATGAATCATTAATTCTAAGTGATATATTCTCACAAACTCTTAGTGTTAAATATAAACTTGCATCTTTTATATGTCTGGTAGCAGTATTAGAATTTGCTGCAGCCATTTTTTGTAAACCAACTAAGGCATCTCTATCTGGAGTGCTTCCATCTTTTGCTTCGTTTAATCCGGTTACATCCCTTATCATTTGTAAATAATATTGGTATGTTCCTATTAATGCTTGTATTTTAGCGTTACCATTAGATGTTTGTAATTCCTGAATAGGCACTTTACCTGGATTTTGTCCGCCATCTTGGGACATAGATCTACCAACAATCGATCCAGTTTGGAAATACATATTAAGTGCTTCCGCTGGATTATAGTTTGTGCCATTACCAAGATCTACTTCTGCTAAACCATCAACATCTACGAATACTCCGTCGGGAACCATTCTTGATAAGACCTG
>Ga0209107_10000819_pt1 | contig 17721 bp, 15 predicted proteins | sample LakErihyJuly2011_2_FD_187460 | JGI IMG/M metagenome (GOLD analysis project Ga0209107, IMG submission 187460) | Freshwater microbial communities from dead zone in Lake Erie, Canada - CCB hypolimnion July 2011 (SPAdes) (version 2) | ecosystem: Environmental > Aquatic > Freshwater > Lentic >... | reverse complement strand
GGAATCCCCATACACGGTTCTGTGGGAATGTCAAGTCGATATATCCTGCAGGGCAGTAAGGAACTTCTTGTACGTCAATTCCAAGAACACGTGTTGTACGTGCTCCGCCGAATGTCTGTGCTCCACCATCAAGGTATGCTTGACGATTAGTTGGAGTTCCGCCAGCTTGTGAAGCAAATGCTTCAGCAACTGCGTCTGCTAGAGTACCGTTATTCTTAACGATTCCCTGGAATGCATCTGTACCAGCATAGAACTTCAAGTTAGACTTGATAGCACGATACTTGCGTGGCATTGCTAGAATGATGTCTTGCATTACATCTGTTGTCCAGGCGTTATTAGTGACTGTTACAACTGACTCATGAGCATCACCCTCTGTTTTGACCTTATTAACAAAGCCTTCCATAATTCCAAGGAAAGCATCGCTGCCTGAACCTACACCATTAATGGCAAGATCTTCAATGTCATTACCGAATGCGTTTGTCATAAGACGAACGATGTGATCTTCAAGTGCTGCACCTTCGATGTTATCTTCTAGTGCTTCTGAAGTTACTTCCCAGTCAAGACGAATCTTCTTTGTAGTCAATTCAACCTTTGTGAAAGTTGCTCCAGCGTTTGTGTACTCTCCGAGTGATTGTGTTGCAGAACGAATTACACGCTCTCCGACGTTTACCTTTTCGAGTTCCATTGTGTTGGCTCTCATAGTAACACGACGGCCATCTTGGGCGAGAATGGTTGCATCCCACACGTAGTCAATAAAACGACGTGCTTGCTCTGGGCGTAGGATACCTGATCCAGCCTCACCTGAAGGGTTTACTGCGTTGGCACCTGATGTAATACCTGATAGTGCTGTTGGGATATTGTTTAATACTCCGCCATCAGTGTAATTACCTGGTGTGTTAACTGCTGCATCTGAACCTGATGCAAATGCTCCCTGACCCTGATAGAGTCCTGGTGCTGTTGAGCCAATGTTACCTGAAGTACCTGGCTGGTTCTTTTCTATATTTTGTTCCGACATATTGTCACCTCCTAGTGATTTTATACTTATCGATTTTTTTAATTGAATAAGTCGGCTGTTTTGAGGAAACTACCGCCCCATAGGGATTTTTCAACCGTTTCAGGTTGATTCTGTACTATCTCGCCGAGATCGCCAGACTTTCGGAAAGCAGTATCTGCTTCTACAGCATCTACTCTCTTACCAAATTCATTGAATACATTTGATGCTGCTGCAATATCTTTTGCTACCGCTTCAAATGAGTTTTTTACTTCATCTACATCTACCTTTGAAGACTTAAGAAGTTCTACTTCTGCTTGTAAAGATTTGACTGTTGATACTAGATCGCTAAAGGCTTGGTTAAGATCGACAGAGTTGTCTGCATCTGCAGCAACTTCATCTGACTTAGGAGCCATTGGCTTCATTGCCTCAGCCTCTTTAGCAGCTGCAATTTCTTCATCAGTCATTGGCTTTTCAGCTTTTTCTGTTGATTCTTCTGCATCTTCTTCAGCATCTTCTTTACCATTAGATGGCATTACTGCCTTCTCTGTATCAGATTTTGCTACTGCTGCTTCGACTGCTTCTGTTGCTTCCGCAACTGCAACTGCCTCTGGAGCGACCTCTACTGCTTCAACTGCAACTTCTGATTTCTCAACGATTTCTTCTGTTACGTTTTTTGTTGTTTTTGCCATAGGATTTGCCTCCTTGTTAATCTTAGAAGTATTAATGCCTTTAGCACTATCAACTAAGAACTTTATCATGTTTGTTTTTTCATCATCCGTTTTTTCAACGAAACCTATATTTGACATCTCATTGCCATTTACTGGGCTGATCTCTGAGTCATTCTCTGAAACCATTACAAGGCCAGACTCTTTGTCCCAAAACACATTCTCAAGCAATGTTTCATCGCCCTTAATAATATCTACGCCATCGACCTTTTCAACAGATACAATATTTGCAAATTGATTAGCAGGGGAATCAACAAGACTCAACTCTACCAAATCATATTGCTTAATAACTCTAATCGTCTTATCTGCTTTCTCATCATATGCGTCATCCCACTTGTTCATTCTTCCGCCAATTGAAAAACCTTGTAGGGTTCCGTCAAGAACCTTTTCCCAAGTATCTTGTGCGCCTTTAGAAACATAGGCAGAGACAAAAACTCCATTATAGAATTTCTTTGTTTCTGGATCAAAGTACTTATCTGATTTAAAAGATACCATTTTGCCTACTGCTAAAGGTTGATGCATTTCTCTAATGTTCCCACGAAACTTTGCAAATGCATCCATTGACGCTTCTGCTGTTACAATGTCATCTTGTTTATCAACATTATCTAGTGATGCAAAGCCTGAAACGATGCGTCGTTCCTTATCAACCTTAGTAAGTGGCATTGATAGACGAACATTTTCCCCATCTGTATCCCAGTGGGCTTTTGATATACTATTCACTATTATATTATAATCCCTTTTTATTCGTTTATTTAAAAACCATGCTTATTCATCAAATTTACGGCCTTCGCCTTTTGGGTTTCTTCCAGCAACAGTTGACGGGCTGTCAGAATTATTGTTGGTTCTTTCTGAATCTCTTGCTCTATTGGCAGTAGCATCTGCTGCTTGTTCTGGCTTCATCTCTAAAGGTTCGTCTCCACCATCTCTTTGTGGCATACCCAAAATTGTACGAGCTTCATTTGGAACCATAATTTGAGTCTTAACATATCTCTCAAGAATTTGAGACTGTGTAATCTCATCAGTTAGGGTAAGCTCGTTAAACTTAAAGTCTAGGATGTCTGTTTTTTCACGAATAATCTTGCTAATCATTTTATTTAATTTATCTTGTGCTGGTCTTGCTACCTGCTCTTTAAATGTTCTGTCTTGAGAAAGTGCTGCTGCAATGCCAGAGGCGTCGCTGCCACCTAACTTAGACAAAGGAACTTGATGAGCTATTAGAATATCATCACGGTTTTGTTTGCGATACTTTTCAAATGATCCTTCTTGAACGCCGTTTTCAATTGGCTCCATTTTGAACTCAACCTTGTTGGTTTCTGAATCTCCTGGAAGTGGAATGTAAAGGGTTCTATGTGATTGACCCTTAAGTCCAGTTTGAAGGAATCTAAACATTTTGTCTTCTGCATCTGAGGAAAGCTTTGCACCTTTTAGAGTCACGACATATCTTGGAACAGCTTTGTTTTGGAAGTAGTCAATGTTGTATTGAGAAGCAAGGCTATCACCATATAAAGAATTGATAGCCGAAATAATATCTGGAACTCCATAGAATGTATTTAGCGGTGAGTATTGTTTAAAGTGAATTATCTCATTTGGTCTAGCGTCAGTACCTAATGGGTTTGGATTTGTCGCTCCAAAGTTACGGAAGTATACAACCTTGTTTCCAATAACCTGTACGTAACCATCACGAAGTCTGCGAACACGAACTGTTGTAGAAGGGATGTGACCAATGTAGCCAATCTCCCCCTTTACGGTTCTGCCGACTTCAAGGTAACCATTACCAGTTGCCTGTAGATCTGTCTCAACCTTTTCCATAGACGTTGTAAAAGAATCATCGCTATTTAGACTTTCTAGCCAATCTCTAACTTCAATCTTTGCTCTTTCAATTCGCTTTCTTGCACGATCTATTGAGGCTGCATCTGAAGAAGACTCAAGCTTTAGCATTGTTCTTGGAGATACTTCAAAGTCATACCCTAGACCAACAATGTTCTCTACTTTTGCATCAATGGCAGCATGGTTAGCAAATGATGTATCATAAAAATTAGCAAGCTCATACATATTCCAAGGTGGAGTAATTACATCAAATAGTCCGTAGCCGTTACGATAAATTAATCCAGGGTTTATCTCTTTTGATTGTGCCCCGTTAATACCAGAGCTAACAGCACGAGCTGCATCAATATATCCTTGTGATGCGTCAACTTTAGATAAATCTGTCTCTAATGATTTGACTACACGAGAGCTTCGACGTTTAAAGTTATTATCTAAACCGCTAAGGTTTTTTAAATCATCCCAAGATTTATTAAATGGGTCTTGTTTTTCAAATGTGTCGTCGGCTGCAATTGCCTTATCAATTCTTGCACCAATTACATAATCGTTTGTATCTGACATTAGTCATCACTTCCATATTTTGCAATTGTATCTTTTGCTGCTTGAACTGCACCAAGATCGTTTAAAGAAGGAATTAAGCCTTCTGACATTCTTTGCTTTTGCTCAGAATATTCTTCTTCTGAAATTCTAGTAAGTCCTGGAACAAATACACACGTTCCATCTCCTTCATCACCATAATGCTTTGCTGCTGTTTTGAGTTCAGAAATTTTAGAAAGGTCACCCTTCATTGAGGGGATGTTTAGAACTGAGCCATTTCCGTCTGTAAACCATTTACCGCTAGCCTTTTTGTAGACATACAAGCCCCAATCGTAATGCTTTTCAATAACTTTTACCTTGGACTCACCAACTTGTCCCTTCATTTTAGGGGCTGGTTTACGCTTTTTCTTTTGATTTTCAATATTCATAACCATAAGTATACCATATTAGATAGCATTCTCTGTGTTGCTTGTCCATAAAACATCTTGATAGAATAGATATTGGTAAGACCCAAACTTTAAAATCTTATCTGGACCGTCTCCCACAATGATCTTGTTGGTTCCTGTGTAAATCTTATAAATAATTGATGGATCTACCCCATAATAACTGCTAGAGGCAAGAATTAAAACATTATTCCAAGTTACGCTTGGTGAATCCCAGTAATTCCAGTCAAGCTCACCAGATATATCTGTCTTGACTTTAAACCATGGCCTATTTACTACCTTTTGCTTTTCTTGTAAATTTGTTGATTGATAATAAGAAATAGTATTAGTTAAAATTGGTCCAGTTATTTTAATTGATCCCACAATATTTGAAAAATTAAGAGCATTAATAAATGAAAGACCCAAGAAGCCCCAATCCTTGGTGGTAATTATAGGCTCTTTAACAACCTTGCCATTCCAGTAAAATCCAATATCATTTGAAATCTGTCCACTGTAGGCATCAACAGCATAGAGTTTTGCTCTTCTTCCCTGTGGATCATTGGCAACCATATAAATTTTAATTACTTTATCCCGTGACTCAATCTCAAATATTTCTGTTGCTGCAAAAGGGAAAAAGTCTTGAGTATATCTAATCGCTGCCTGGATTGCAATAACCTTAAACGAGTTTACTGCGTTTTGATTTATTGGAATTGATACTCCACGACTAACTATTGGGTCATAGGTTCCTTTCAACTCTATACCGCTATGCCTTGTTGTGTATAAATATGGAGAGCTTCCTTTGTATATGGTAAAAGGGTTTGGACTTTTATAGTCATAGTAAATCCCTGTCTTTTTGTATGGATAAATAGAAGTTCCAAATCTTGTACCAATAGGATTTGGAGAAACATCATTAAAGGCTTGAGAACAAAGTTGTAAACTTTTAATATTAACCCTTTTCTTTAAAGAGGATTTAACAGTAAAGTCAACATGCGTTACTACAGCAATATCTAAAATGTCTGAAGTTTTTGGAGGATACAAGATTGTATTATTAACTACTTCATACTTTGTGTTTATCCAATTGGTCCCTGGTTCAATAACTCCTTCTTTGGGAGCTAGCTCAGCATAGGTAAAAAATTCATCTACTGCATTGGCTCCAGAAGATAAGTACTCAAATGATATATGGGTCTTTACCATTGATGTAGAGGTGTCATACTTATAGTTTTTTATTGACTTGTTTTGCAAATCTGAATAATCGTTATACCCTGTATAAAGTTGATTATCTAGTGACTCATATGTTCTTTGTACGGGAATTGCGTACTGCTCTTTAAGTTCTTGGTATGTCCAAGCACCAGAAGATTGATCTTCAACAAACTTTGAAGGTTCTGGATAGTTAATATTAAATTGCAAAAAATCTAAATCGTAATAAAAATCGTTCTTTGCATTCTTTACGTATTGAGCAAAATAAGAAAGTGGGAGATAGTCTTTCCAAGAACCATTGATATCAATGTCTAAACTATATTCGCCAAAGTATAATACTGGAGACAGGGTGTAGCTTGCTGTATGGTTAATAAGCATATAAGTTGAAAACCCTGAAGGAGTCCCTCCGTCTAATAAAAACTGCCAATAAGACGCCTGATTGCCAAAGTAAGTTTCTCCAGCATCATAGTCTACAAGGCTACCGTATAAATTAAAAACATTCTCATAGTTTACTGGAACGCCAATGTCGTTAAAAAAATCTTTAATCTGTTGATAGTTTTTATTATTAGAGAATCCTACATTATAGATATTTCCTTTAAAAGTATTCTCTAGTTCTTTTTTGCCACCGACATAAAGTCTTAAACTCCCACGATTACCAAAAAATGAGGCTACGTTTCCACCAAAATGACTTACAAAGGAGTCTATATGAATTCCAGAAACAAATGTTTCTCCCGTTGAATATCCATACGATTGATATACTGTTTCTAAGATTCCATTATAATTCAACTTATAAGAAATTACACTGCCATTTAAAGAAATTTCAAAATAGTCATTTGAGTCTGCTGAGTCAATGTAAATAAGAATTTCATTAATTGCTGGAGACTTAGATTTAAATATTCCATAGAAACATTTAATTTCTTCTTGTAAAAAACTTAAGTTATTAAATAAAAGGTATCCCTCTGAGTAGTCCCAAGAATCTAGACCTCCAGGATATAAAGAAAAGAATAGGTCAGATTCGTTTTGACTAGACGCATTATCTGAATAAAAATCTTGATCAGTCTTATTGCTTACAACAATGTCTGGCAGGAAGTATTCTGGGGTTGATAAAATTCCATTATTAGTTGTAAGGTTATCAACAGATCCTTGATTCCAACTAGCCATATTAGGATAAGAGTAGTTGTTTGTATAGTCTGCAAAAGGATAGTCAATAAAAACAGATGTTCCGCTATAAGACTGATTTATTCCCTCTGGAAACTCAACTCCCTGCCCATACACAAATCTTCTTGTTGCAACAATAGAAGAAACTCTGTAAGGATAAATTGCAACACAGTCAATTTGAAAAGGATAGACGTCATCATAAGACCAAAAAGCAAGCCAGTCATTATTTAGACCGTCAGAATAAATTTCTGGAAATTCTAGATCTGTGCTTAGATAAGTTAGAGAAACTACCTCTTCTCCATTAACTAATAAGGAAGAGTTATTCTCTGAAACAGTTATGTGGATTAGCATAGGTCTGTCCCACTCGCCAACAAAATAAGACCCAATACTTGACCCTATTTTAAGGATAAGAAAAGAACCATCAACCCATAAACCGTTGTCTCCCCTAAGATTTCCAAATATTTTTTTAGGTTCTGTAGAATCTACGGCTACTTTTAACCACATCTCAAAAGTGTAGTCCTTGTATTGACCAATTCTATTTAAAAAACCTTTGCCTGGAATTATTAAAGATGGCATACCATTAGAACTTGGCGATAAGGCCGTAACATTAGAAGATCCATAAACAATTGGCAGTCCTGAATTTTTAGATAAAAGTGTTTCATTCTCAGTTAAGTAATACCCGAACTCTTCTTCTAATCCATAAGAATATGCTTTAATTCCTTTTGTTGTAGATGAAAAAATTCCAGCAGGCAAGGTTTGAGGGTTGATTCCTAAAGAATACGACTGAAACTCTTCACTCCATTGACCCAAAGAAATTCCATTAATTAAAAACAAATAATCTTCTGCAGATAAAGATCCAGATAAATAGTTTATCTTAACAACAACTCTAACTGTTGCGCTTTCTGGAAGAATCCCAAAGGTTTCAGAAACAAAAAACCACTGATCCGTTAACGATATGTCAAAACTTTTTAAGTGTTGTACGGTAGAGGAGGTTGTTGTATCATAATACTCATATCCAATTTCAACGCTATTAATATATGGACTTAAAGAATATAAACAAGCTCCTACAGAAAATGTTGACAGTTCAGAGCTGAAGTCGTTAAAGTTTAAGATGTCATCGCTTATTGCAACTATTTGCTCTATAGGGTTAGAGGGTACATCGGCAGAAAATAAACCAATATAACTTTCTGGAAATGGCTGATCAAACACTGGATAATCAAAGGTGAATGACTCTGAAGACCCATTAGTTATTGTCCAGTTTGATAGATTTCTTTGAGACTCAGTGATTAAAGATATATAGTCAACCTTATCATCCAGTGCCCACAAAGCCAATGGATGTTCCGCAAAAATCTTTTCAGCATATAAGTTAGATGGGTTAGTCATAGTTCTCCTAACCTATTTTACCACAGAAGACCTATTTAATTTTAATCTCACAGTAGTCTGTGGTGCAATAGCTTTCGCCAAGTGCCTCAAGATTATCCACCCCGTCGTAAATAGCAGAGAAGTCAATATGACCAATACGGCCAACATGGTAATCATATTCTTCTTCTGTGATCTGAGTATATGGCTGTTGTGGATAAGTATGATTTCCCATTGGAAGGAATGATACTGCCTTTAGTTGTCCCTCGTACATATGCAAAACTGTTGGAACATGCTTTGACTCTGTCCCCTTATCAAAGGATAGAGTTACAGATACTCCATTGTCAGACCAATACTTTTGAGCTGTTGCAGCAAGGTTTATCTTTTCAAACAGGGTTACATCCTTTTCAGATCTTGAATGACCTGATTTAACTGGGAAATAAACTACTGATGTGTTTGCTGATACTAGATCGTCTTCAATTTTATACCCTGCTGCTTTAAACAAATGAAGCATTGGATCTGTGTTTCCAAAACGAATAGCACGAAGGAAGAAGTTTCCTCCAGGTCCCCAGTGAACCCCAGGGGTTGCACCAGAAAGAATTGAAACTGATCCAGATGGCTTAACAGTTGTTACACGAATTGATTCACGAACACACAACCACTCTGAATATTTTTTATCATAATAACGTATCTTGTTATAACCTTCGTCCATCCATTCACGAACAATTGGTAATCCATTTTGATCTGCAAATGATGCAATACCAGTAAGGGATGTACCAATACGACGGTTGCGTTGCATAATACCGTTTGTTTGCTGCCAATGTGTTGGAAGAAGAGTTACAGTCTTACCATAAAGGTAAGCAAACTTTAATGTCTTGAGGAAGTCCTCCTTGGAATCATGACGGTTTAAGTGCACTTCTACAAGTGTACAAAGTTCGTATGATTCTAATGGCTGCTCCGCACAAGGATTAAAGCCCATAACACGATAGTCTTTTCCATCCGCAGGATCTGCAAGACGACCATAGTTACGAGCAACATCAAGCCAAATAAAACCTGGCTCTCCATTGTTTACAATTAAATCTGTATATTTTTCATAATCCATTCCAACTGTTGCTGCAATAGAATTATTAGACATCCATGCCCATCCTGGATTATCTGAATCATAGGAGTTACGTTCTGGGAATACTTCTGGGTTTTTTAAATTAATAAAATCTTCATCTCCTGGAGCACCTAAAGCTAAGGTTGCAGAACGACGGACATTTCCTGAAACAACACATGTTCCAATAAGGTTGACGATGTCTGTAATAGCACGAGAATCTAGGATTTCCCCTGCTCTAGAGCCTATGACATGATTGATCTTATCGTGTAATGCAATGAGTGGTGCTGGACCGCTAGCGACCCCTCCAAAGCCCTTAATTGGTGCTCCTAGAGGTCTGATAAGGTCATAATTAAACTTTTGGATAGGTTGATTTGATCTTAGGTAAGAGTTTAATAGTATACGTACTGATTCTACCCAGCCCTCACGAGTATCTGGAATTTCAAAGACGACTGCTGGTTCTGTTGGAGCATAAATAGAAAAATTCTTTTCTTGTCCTACTGTGTCAAACCCTACACCAATACCAAGCATTAAGGCATCCATAACCCAAGCAAACAAGGCCCCTGGATCATTCTTGTCAAGGTCTTTTGTAGAAACCATTGCACAGTTTTGTAGCGCTGCTGAGTTTTTCTTTTCCATAGTCATGGCTGTTCCAAATGTCCACATACCACGACCTGGAGGGGTCCACTTTAATTCAAACATTCTTTGGAATGCTTCTTGTGCAGACTTCTGAGCTTTATTATCATTCCAGCCTAGACGATTATCTTTAGCATGATTCTTTTGAACTGAATACATACCCTCAATAACACGACGACAAACCTCGTGCCAACGTTCTTTTGTTCCGTCTTCTTTTACACGAGAATAGGTACGAATAAAAGTAATTTCTCCTAAAGAGTTTTCTCCCGCATCTGCAAATCCAAACGGTGCTGGAGTATTACTATATTTTGTTACAAAATCCTCTGATAAACGAAATGAAAAAACATCTGACATTTAAGTATGCCACCTTTCTATTATTGTATTAGTACTTTGTAGAATTGAAAGTACTCCTAAGTATAGCAGGTAATTTAAAACAATTCTACGCTTGATTTCAATCTATAAAGTTATTGTTTATGGTTAGTACTTTTATATAACAAAAGTGTTATAAAGAAATAGTTAACCATACTTGCTGCTGTGAATATGACAGATTTCAATTTCATTTATATTAACATGACTTGGTAATGATCCTACCCAGTAAATTGCTTCTGCTAAATCTTCTGCGGTTAATGCTTGATCCCGTTTTTGTTCTTGGGTATCAATAGTTGCTGGACAGATTTCTGTAATCTTAATCCCAAATTGAGGAAACTCAAGTCTCATTGTATCAATAAGACCACGTTCACCTCTCTTCGCATTTGTATAGTTTCCTCCACCACGATATGGTACCTTTCCTCCAAAAGAAGTAATAAAGATAATTGTTGGAGACTCTGACTTTTCCATACATGGAGCAAATAGTTGAGATAGGTACATAGGGCCAGTTACATTTATATCATAAGCTTTTCTAAAGTTTTCTGGAGTCTCATTAATAATATGAGTTGGGCCTGACCCTCCTCCAGCATTATTAACTAAAAGATCTAAAGTAATGTCTTTGTATTTTTCAAAGAACACTTCTATTGCTTTAGAGTCTGTAATGTCTAGATTATATACCTCAACATTATCAGATATTAGTTCAGAGACTTTTAAAAGGTTTCTTGAAACAGCAATTACTTTATACCCATTTTCAGACAGGCGTTTAACCGTTGCTAATCCAACACCTTTACTTGCTCCAGTTACAATAGCTGTTTTCAATTACATGCTCTTGCTTTGGCTAAGCTCCATGTTGTTATGAATCCAATGTCCAGGAACCATGTACTTTACACCAGACTTAACTATATGTGCTGTATGAAAATATGGGGCAAATGCTGGAAAAATAACAACACTATTTTCTTTAGGTTTTACACCAAAGTCAATTGCCTTATCTGCAACTGCAACAGCATAATCTAAGTCTACTGCTGGCGCACCGCTCTTCCATCCATCCTCGCTTGTCCATCCTCCATCATAATCTTTTAACTGGAAGGATATTTCTCCACCTTCACAATCATCATTTAAGTACATAACTAAAGAATACCTTAATGTTTGATCTCCATCTAGCTGATCAAAGTGTGCTCCCATGCCCATGCCAGTGTTATACTTCTTTATATTAAAAGTTGGAAAAAGTCTTGGTTCATCAAAGTCGCCCAGAGAAGATGCATAATCTTTACAAACATTATACATTGTAGTCATAATAGCGTCATAGATATACTTACTTTTTTCTGCTACTTCTCCACTAAGATTATTTATTGCGTTTATATCAAATGTCTTTGTTTCTCCATAAATAAAAGTTTTATCGTTAGAAGATGTCCAAGGGTTCCAAACATTTACACCTGACTCATTATACTGTTCAAGAGTGTCTAGCTCTTTCCAAACCTGTTTAAAAGTATCAAAATTTTCAATTGCGTCAGTATAGTAGTATACCTTTGGATCTAGTAGTTCTTTATTCATTTGTTTCTCCCTTTAGTATTTATTGTTATCGTAAAAATTTTTAACCTTGATAAAACCAACCAAAACGTATCTAATTGGTCCAGGGCCTACGTGCTTTACTCCATGATTATACTCTGCAGTTCCTGGAAAAATAAGCATTGATCCAGGCTTTGGCTTAAACTCTAAACCATTGTTTGGAAAAAATAACTCTCCGTCAATGTAGTCATTATTTAAATATAGTATAGCAGCATACCTAATCGATGGGTCTGTATCTTGATCTGTGTGAGCTTTTAACTCAACACCCTCTTGCATCCTTTGGATAGTTGCAAAACCACTTAGCTCTATTGTCTCATCAGACTGTTGAACTAAATTATTTAATCTATCAAAGAGGTCTCTTTGGAATGAGTGATCTTTTATGTTTAAGTTTTTATCTTGCCAATTTTGAGTAATCTCAAATTTTCCTTCAGCAACTAAATTATCTACGTCGTCTCTTCCAAATTTTTGCAAACAAAAGTTTTTTAAATTAGCATGATATTCTACAAACCAATCTTCATTTGGAGTAGAATCTATAATATTAAAAAACTGTTCTAGCTCTTCTTCAGATAAAAAATCTTTAACCAATAAGACATCATCAGTAATTTCCTCAATTTGAAAATTATTTTTTTCTAAAGCATCTTTTAAGAAATTAGGCATCTTTGTCTAAGTCCTCAATCTTATACTTATTACCAGCAGAATCTAGCTTCCAGCCTTCTTTTAAAAGTTCTTGCCATTCGGCTCTTTCAATTTCTTGCTTAGCTCTTGTCTCTTTCATTTCTGCAGCCCATGCATCTCTTAATTCTTGTGGGTAGGCATCTTCTTCTCTATCGTCCCAGAAAGATCCTATTGTGTATCTAACTCCACTTTCTATTAGGGTTACTTCGTGCATATTGTTAAATCCCCCGTCAAAAACAGCAAGCATTCCCACTTCTGGTTTAATTTCTATATTGTTGCTTGGAAACTTAAGCAGACCTCCCTCAAACTCATCATTTAAGTATAGGAAGCCTGCATAACGACTTCTTGTAAATGCGCCTGAATTTCCTTCAGAATCTGTGTTATCAGAGTGGATTCTTGCGTATGCTCCTGGCTCCCATTTTTGTGTATGGTATCCAATTTTGCAAATTGTTTTTGGATCAAGATCATGCACTGAGGCAATTGCTTCTGGCATCATTTTTTCAATGTCTGAAAAAATAGTTGGAGATAGTCCAGCATCAAGCAACTCTTGATCATTGTCTTGTGGAAGGACAGAAGAGTATGATTCATAAAATGAAATAGGCATCCAAGAGAGTGCCCCGTTATCTGCCTGAGCATCTAAAGCTTGAATCATCTTTTGACAATCCTCTTTGCTTATAAAATTTTTATAAACAACTATATCTTTTGTTAACCTAACTTTATCATTTAGATTCATTGTATTCTTACTCCATTTTCTATATGATTTCTTTGAGGATGTTCTAGTCTAAACTGATCCTCTAAATCTTTTTGCATTCCAGCCCAGACATTTTTTCCAAACTCTTTTTCTTTTTCATACCAGTCATCTGTTCCTCTTTGATATTTTTGCCAGTACATTCTTGATAAAAACTTATTTTTATTATACGATGGCATAACCCCATGCAGATATGGCTTTCCTTCTTCGGTCAAGTAATCTGGGTGTCCTGAAGGAAAAACTAGAAAGTCTCCTGCTTCTGGCTTATACTTAACAAGTTTATCTCCCATAGCAAAATCAACTTCTCCACCTTCATAGTCATCATTAAAGTATGTTGTGCATGTTATTACAAACTTGTATCCTGGATGGTGACCTTGTTCTCTTATGTAGTCTGAATGATAGTTCATGCCAACTTTGCTATCTTCATTGCTTACATGATACTTTCCTATTGTTCCACCTGTCCATTTCCAAGTTGGTACAACATTTCCATACTCATCTATAGAGGTTTCATCTAAATCTACATCAATATTATATCTTTTAATGTAGTCTTGTGTGACTAAGTGAAAATTTTCTAGTAATTCTATACCTAAATTTTTCTGATCTTCTTGAGTTTGTGTTGTTGTTTCTACGTTTTTAAAATTTCCATGTTTTTCAGAAGTAGAAAAAGAAGGAATGATTGGATTTAAATAATCTCCAAAAACAGACCAAGTGGTCCAAGGATTAAAAATACGATCTTCTGTTTCAATTAAAGAATCAGTTAAGACCTTGTAAGACTTTGAAACATCTTTAAAGAGATTTTTATATACAAGAATGTGAGGATATATCTCTATCGCTTCAAGTTGATTATTAGGCCAAGGATAAGTCATGGTTGTCTTTCTCCTGTATGTTTTTTAATTTCCCAAAAGAAAGGACATGTAAACCTTAAACCACTTTTAATTTCAGTTACCCCATGAATATAGTTTTTATCTCCTGGGAAAAAATAAGCAGCGCCTTTTTTAGGTTTAAACTGAACACCCTGTAGTGGGAAGTATAGTTCTCCACCTTCGTAGTCATCATTTAAATAAAACAAACTTGATAGGTCATAGTTTGGAAAATCATTAGGCGTTCCAGCATCTGGACCTTCATGAAGTTCTTTGTCTGCATGAGGTTTTTGAAATTGCCCAGGAAGCCATTTAACAATGGTTGTTCCAGTTGGATGAACTTCTACTTTGTAAAATTCTTCAACAATTGGTTTTAATCTTTGAAATAAACCAGCAATTACTGGTGCAATAGCAGGATCATTTTTATCTAAAGAAGGTGTTGTCGCAACTCTATCTTTCCAATAATCAGAGTCGTAAGTAACTGTTCCATTTTCATTTGTATGGCTTTCGGTTACATCCCAAATCGTTAAAGATTTAGCAGCTTTTTCAAGAAACTCTATCTCTTCTGGGGTCATAAAGTTTTCTAGCTCAACAATCATGTCTTTGCTATCTCCAAACCAGCCAGATGGAGTTATAGATGGTGTTCTTTTAACTACTGTATATAAGTCTTTATTTTGTTCCATTTTTATATTATATCACCTTTCGTTTTATCTGTTACACTCAATTTTAATGTCTTTACCTCATGAGAGCCCTGAGATTCTTCTTTTTCATTTACCGCATCTCTGTACCAGTCTGTCCATTTACCAGCAGAGTTTATTTTTTGTGCAGCAGATCCATAGGACATGTTTGCTTCTAGTCTTTTTCTATCTGGATCTTGATAATTAACAATTTCAATGCTTGTACCATTTAAATTTGACAAAGATATAGGAATGATTGTAGCAACTGGGGTTCCAGCTTTGATAACTACTCTTTTATTTGCTACCTTTGCTTTAATGGCTAAAGGTAAAGGGTTATCATAAAAGGATGTGCTTATTAAAGATGACATAGTCTCAAACTCATCACTAAAATAATTTACTGGATTAATAGTAAAGATACTAACATCTTTGTCTGTTCTAAAAACCAAACCAGTATTTAAGCTTACAGAAGATTGACCTCTTCCAGAATAAGACCCCTCTGGACTAAATATTTCAATATGATCTGAACTCTGATCATTAACTCCATCCCAAATAAACTCAATATCTTTTACACAGGAAAGGCTCCAGCCAATTACATTTGATTGGGTGACTGGAAAACATCTATAGGCATGACCTTCTGATGTTACATCCATCCAATCCCTTTTAATTGACATAGGCTGGATATCAAACAAAGCCCCTTGTGTTTTTTCAACTGAAATATTAAACATTAGTCTGCGTCTGCGCTATACATCTCTGGGGTGTGAAACTTTTTACTGTAATCAAGCATTGTCACAATAGAGTATTTAGTTCCAGAGGTTACTGGCATTGCTTGATGTGGGTACATAAAGTTTGATGGAAAAATAAATAGGTCTCCAGCTTCTGCTTTAACCTTTAAATTTTGCAGTCTAAAGAAAAGCTCTCCACCCTCATAGTCATCATTTGGATATGAAACCAAAGACACTGTGCAGTTGTAGGAAAACCCATGGTCGTGGTGTTCCATAAAGTGCTGGCCTGGGCCATACTTGATAAAATTAAAAGCTTCCCAATACTTTAAATTATTAATATTATACATTTTGCAATAATCGTCTACTGCTGGTGACTTTACATCATAAAGATCTTGCCACAACGACTGAAGGTTTGAGCTAACTTGACTTTTATCATTTTCAAGATCTGTTTTCTTAAACTTAAAGTCATTACAATCTCTATAGTCTGGCATCAATTGTTTGTAGCCTACATATGCAGGTTGCCAACTATATCCAGTGGTATCCCCTTCTGGTTTAAGGTTATCTTCAAGTCTTTTTATTACATCAATTTCTTTTTTAATTACACCCTTGTAAACATATATTCCACTGCCAAGGTCTATTTTTTCTGTCCATGTTTGCATTTTATTCTCCTATTTGTATTCTCGTCTTGACCAAACTTTATTTTTATATACCCCGCCGTCAGGCTGTCTATAAAACTTCATATTGTTAAACATTTTATCGTAAATTTCAGACTGCCCCAATATCTCTACTTTGCTTTCCCAATTTTCTCTCTTAAATGGTAAGACTTGTAGATATGGAGTGCCTGCTGGAATTGTTCCTTCCCAGCCTTCCGCAATAAAAAATGGAAAACTTCCAAGTAAATGAACTTTATCTGAGTCAACAATTCCTGTTGTGTTTAAGAATGGAAGGTCAAACCTATTCATTGGTGTCATAAACAGTGCACTATATCCTTCTGGAAGTTCAAGCCCCCAGTCCGAGCTCCAAGCAAAATGATGCTTGTAATACCCTGCTGGATGCTCAAACTGTGGCATTGGAGGTCTTTGAGTACAGAAATCTTGATACCTTTTATCTTCAATCTTTACACCAATAACACCTTGTGCATTTTTAGAAAATATTAAATCGCAAGGAGTTTTAAAAACATACCCAGTTGAAAAAGCATCCATAATTGCAGGACATGCTTTCCAGGTAGGGATCTTTCCATAGTCATCTGTCGTTCCTTCTTTTGGGAAAGGACATGTTTCTTTTGGTGCATTATAGTATTCATTATTAATTGGATTTTTTGCAAATCTATCTGCATCTTTATACCATTGGGGAATAACATTTTGTGTTGGAGCAGGTACAGAAACACTATCTTTATTTAGCCACGGTCTAAAAGATCTAAAAATTGCTAAGTTATTCATTAATGACTCAATTCATTAATATCTGTCATGATAACAACACAATACTTTGTCCCTGATTTCATTGGCAAAGATGCATGCTCATAAATATAGTTTGAAGGAAAAATTGCTATGTCTCCAACTTTAGGAGTGTGAACAAAATTGTCTAATCTTGGAAATTTAATCTCTCCGCCCTCGTAATCGTCATTAATATATATTACTGCAGATACTGTGCAGTTGTAAGCTGGGCCATGATCAGCATGAATATTAAAGTGAGTTCCCTCGCCCTCATACTTTACAAAGTTAAATGCTTCATAATAAACAACATTTATACCCCAATATTGTGCATAGTCATCTACACACATCTTTAATTTTTGATAGATCTCTTCGTGTAAATCAATAAGGCTTTCGTTATGCTCATCTTTTGGTCCAAGGTTTTCTTGCTTATATTTAAAGTCTACAGCGTCTCTCGCTTTTTTGATTGGAACAGTAGAGTTTGTTACTTGTGCTTCAGACCATTTGTACTTCTTATCCCCTGAAAGATTATGCTCAAGTGTACTAATATATCTTTCTGAATCATCTTTTGAAAAAACATTATGATAAATATTTAAACCTAATCCTGGATTGCTGATAGAAACATTACTTTGAGGCATCAATCGGGAAATTCTTGTTGAGGCTGTTTCTGATCTATCTTTAGTAAACCAGTGATTATCGTTTTCATCATATGCTTGCATGTGATTCCTATCT
>Ga0209107_10000817_pt1 | contig 17743 bp, 14 predicted proteins | sample LakErihyJuly2011_2_FD_187460 | JGI IMG/M metagenome (GOLD analysis project Ga0209107, IMG submission 187460) | Freshwater microbial communities from dead zone in Lake Erie, Canada - CCB hypolimnion July 2011 (SPAdes) (version 2) | ecosystem: Environmental > Aquatic > Freshwater > Lentic >... | reverse complement strand
TTTCTTCGTCGCAGTTGCCATGTGAATTCACTCCAGTGTCAGGTCAGATCTGATGCGGTCTTCGGGCGCAAGCTGCGTGCGCGAGCGTTCCTCTGAAGGCCGGCAGCACGCATGGTAATGCTTTCTCCTGGGCAAAACCACGCTGCGAGCCCTTGAATTGCTGCTGAATGTGGCCGCACGGCCTCAACGGCGCATGCTGCGGTGCGCCATCTTCAAACTGAATGCACGGATTTTCACTTTGGTGTCCAATGCCCGCTGGCATGCACTGGCGGCGCTCGTTTGGCGCCCCGCGCGTGGCCGATCCGCATGTGTCCAACGTGGAGCCCCGTCGATGACCCCCCAAGCCGTGCTGTCCCAGCCTTTCACTTTGCCCAACGGAGCGGTGGTCAAGAACCGCCTGTTCAAATCCGCCATGAGCGAGGCCTTGGGCACGCGCCCCGGTGCGGCCACGCCCGAGCTGGTGCGCTTGTACGGTGCTTGGGCCGATGGCGGCATCGGCCTGTGCGTGACGGGCAATGTGATGATCGACCGGCGCGCTTTGGGTGAGCCGGGCAACGTGGTCATCGAAGACGAGCGCTTCCTGCCCGAGCTCAAGGCCTGGGCGCAAGCCGCCACGCGCAACGGCACGCAGTGCTGGGTGCAGCTCAACCACCCGGGCAAGCAGGCGCCCAAGGGCCTGAACAAGGAAAACATCGCGCCGTCGGCCGTGCCTTTCCGCGCCGAGATGCAGGCCTTCTTCCCCACCCCGCGCGAGATGACGGACGCCGAGGTGCGCGAGGTCATCGCACGCTTTGGCCAAGCCGCGGCCCTGGTCCAGCAAGCCGGCTTCAGCGGCGTGCAGATCCACGGCGCGCACGGCTACCTGGTCAGCCAGTTCTTGTCACCGCACCACAACCGCCGCAGCGACGAGTGGGGCGGCACGCCCGAGAAGCGCCGCCGCTTCGTGCTGGCCGTGCTGGCCGCGATGCGCGCGCAGGTGGGCCCGGGCTTCCCCATCGGCATCAAGCTGAATTCGGCGGACTTCCAGCGCGGTGGCTTCACCGAAGAAGAGTCGCTGGACACCATCCGCGCCTTGTCCGAAGCCGGCATCGACTTGATCGAGATTTCAGGTGGCACCTACGAGGCCCCGGTGATGACGGGCGCGAAGGGGCAGCCGAAAGCCACGTCGGGCGAGCCCGTCAAGGACAGCACGAAGCAGCGCGAGGCCTATTTCCTGGCGTTTGCCGAGAAGGCCCGCGCCGCCGTGAAGACGCCGCTGGTGGTGACGGGCGGATTCCGCTCCTCGCAAGGCATGGCCGAGGCCATCACCTCGGGCGCGGTGGACTTCGTCGGCCTGGCGCGTGCGCTGGCCATCGAGCCCGATGTGCCGCAGCGCCTGCTGAGCGGCCAGCAACCGCGCGAGCAGGTCAAGCCCTTGAAGACGGGCATCGGCTTCATCGACAAGATGGGCCTGATGGAGATCACCTGGTACACGGGCCAGCTCAAGCGCATTGGCCGTGGCGAAGCGCCCAAGCCCCACGAGTCGCCGCTGTGGGTGTTCGTCAAGTACATCGCGGCGCAGGCTGGCTTGGGCCGCAAGAAGAAGCCGACGAAGTTGCGCGCGACCTGAGCGTCGGCCCCGCCTGATCGGCGCGGCCGGTCAGGGCTTGTCGCTCAGGACTTCTCGATCAGGTCGCGGTGGATGTCGGCCAGCGTGGCGCAGCCCGTGAGGGCCATGGCCGCTTCCAGCTCGTCGCGCAGCAAGCGGATGCAGTGCGCCACGCCCAAGGCGCCCGCGGTGGCCAGCGCGTGCACATAGGGCCGCCCGATCAGCACGGCACGCGCGCCCAGGGCCAGGGCCTTGAGCACGTCGGTGCCCCGGCGGATGCCACCATCGACCAGCAAGGGCATGTCGCTGCCCACGGCATCGGCGATGCGGGGCAGGGCGCGCGCGGTGGGCAGCACCGTGTCCAGCGTGCGCCCGCCGTGGTTGGAGACGATCAGGCCATCGACCCCCAGGCTCAGTGCCTGGCGGGCATCGTCGGGGTGCAGCACGCCTTTGAGCAGGATGGGGCGGCGTGTTTGCGCGCGCAGCCAGGCCACGTCGTCCCAGGTGGGGGCGTGGTGCAGCAGGTCGTCGAAGAGGGCGCTGCCATTGGCAGGCACGTCGCGCGCCGGGGCTGGCGCCATGCCCAGCAGGTTCACGGCCGAGATGCCCGCGGGCAGCTGGAAGTTGGCGCGGCGCTCGCGGTCGCGCACGCCGCTGGTGGGGGCGTCCACCGTCAGCACGATGGCATCGAAGCCGGCGGCTTCGGCGCGGTGCAGCAGGGCCTTGGTGAAGGCGCGGTCGGGCTGGAGGTAGAGCTGCATCCACAGCGGGCCGCGCAGGTCGTCGGCCGAGATGGCGTCGCCGATGTCTTCCAGGCGCGTGCTGGCCTGGGTGCTGAGCACGAAGCCGGCCTCTTGCGCGGCGGCGGCCAGGGCGGTGTCCATCTCGCCTTCGGGGTGCGCGAGCTTTTGGTAGGCCACCGGCGCGAGGATCAGCGGGTGCGACAGCGTGCGGCCGAAGAGCTGCGTGCGGGTGTGGCCGCCGGCCGTGTGCCGCAGCACCCGCGGCAACAGGTGCAGCTGTTGCCAGGCGCGCGCGTTGGCGTCCAGCGTGTGTTCGTCGCCAGCACCGCCTTGCAGGTAGGCCCAGGCGCCCGCGTCCATGCGGGCCTGGGCGTGGCGTTCGTAGTCGGCCAGGCTGACCGTGTCGGGCGGGATGGCTTGCAGCCCGTGCTGGGCCGCGTCGGCGGAGGTGCTCATGGGGGCGGGGTGATGGAGGCGGACGGTGTCAGGCCAGGTTCAGGCCACGCTCAGTCAACGTCGTCGCCCGAGGGCGGCATTTTGCGCCCATCCACCATGGCTTTCACAAGGTTCTCGCGCTGGTGCCGACCTGTGAGCACCACCCCCGCGACGTGCAGCGCGATCAGGCCGAGCAGTGCCCAGGCCAGGGTGGTGTGGACCTGCTCCAGCAGCTCGGAGCCCCAGTAGCGGTCGGTGGTTTGCAGCCAGCCGGTGAGGGTGATGCCCGCCACGTTCAGCAGCAAGGCCAGCACCATCCAGCCACCCAGGGGGTTGTGGCCGATGTGGCGTGGCGCCGTGCCGAGCCGCACCTGCCAGGCGTAACGCCAGGTGGTGCGGGGGCCGCGCACGAAGTCGGCAAAGCGCGCGCGGCGGCTGCCAACGACGCCCCACAGCAGGCGCAGGGCCACGCAGGCCATGGCCGTGTAGCCGGCGAGCTCATGCCAGTCTGGGGGCACGCCGATGTCCAGCGTGCTCGTCCAGGCCACCGCGATGGCGCCGACCAGCGTCCAGTGCAGCACGCGCACGGCCGCATCCCACACGGGGATGGGCGCGGCCGTGTCGCCGGCCACGTCATCGGGCAAAGGCATCACTTCTGGGGCACGTCACCCACGAGCTCGAAGGTCTTGGGGTTGAAGTAAGCCTCGCGGCGCTGGCCCTTGCCGTCGAAGCCATAGACCTCGTAGCAGCCGTTGTCGATCTTGACCTTGCGCACGTCCCAGCCTTCGGCCTTGAGCTTGTCTTCCAAGTCGTCGCGCAGCTTCCATTCTTTCTTGGGTTCCTCGCACTTGAAGCCGCCGTGGGCCATGGCGCCGGTGGCGAACAGGGTGGTGGCGGCCAGCATCAGGGCGGGCAGGGCGATCGTCTTCATGGGATGTCTCCTTGGGTGGGGGCAGGCTGCGCGGCTCGTGGGCGGTGGGCTCAGACGTCGGCCCACATGCGCAGCAGGTTGTGGTACGTGCCGGTCAGGCCGACCAGGGCATCGTCGTGGTCGTGTTGCTGGCGCAGGCGGGTGAGGTGGGTGTCCAGGTCGAAGAGCAGGCGGCGTTGCTCGTCGCTGCGCACCATGCTCTCGATCCAGAAGAAGCAGGCCAGGCGGTGGCCCTTCGTGACGGGTTCGACGCGGTGCACGCTGGTGCCCGGGTAGATGACCATGTCGCCGGCGGCCAGCTTGACGCGCTTCTCGCCGAAGGTGTCGTCGATGACGAGGTCACCGCCTTCGTAGTCATCGGGGTTGGCAAGGAAGAGCGTGGCCGAGATGTCGGTGCGCACGCGCTGGCCCAGCTCGTTGTTGACGCGGATGGCGTTGTCCACGTGCTTGCCGTAACTGGCATGTTCGCCGCCGTAGCGGTTGAACAGTGGCGGCACGATGCGGCGCGGCAGGGCGGCCGAGAAGAACAGGGTGTTGCGGTCCAGCGCGGGCAGGATCAGCGCCCGCAGGGCTTTGGCGTGCTCGCCCTGCTGCGCCAGCTGCTCGTTGTCCTTGACCAGGGCGGCCTGGCGGCCGGCCGTGACCTGGCCCAGCACCCAGGGTGCGGCGTCCAGGATGGCGCGGGCGCGCTGCAGTTCGTCGGGGGGCAGGACCTGGGGGATGTGGAGCAGCATGGCGAGGGCAGGGACTGGGGCAGGGGCAAGGACGGCGTCAGAACTTGGCCGACAGGGTCACCTGGACCAGGCGGCCGGCGCCAGGCACGTAGAAGCCGCGGTAGACCTGGTCGGCATAGACCTTGTTGGCCACGTTGGTCACGTTGGCCTTGACGGTGTAGACCTTGTTCAGGGCGTACTCGGCCATCAGGTCCAGCGTGGCAAAGCCAGGCGCGTTGTAGATGCCGTTGGCCGGGGTGGTGATGTCGGCCGGGGCTTGTTTGCTGCGGAAGTTCAGGCCCACACCGGCACGCCATTGCGGCAGGAACTTGTAGGTGTTCCACACGGTGCCGCTGTGGCGGGGCGTCAGGCCGGGGCGGTCGCCCTTGCGCGAGCCGCCGCCGGTGACGGTCGATGCGGCTTCATCGACGCGTGCTTCGGGGATCCAGGTGTAGGACGCGTAGATGTCCCAGTTGTCGGTGATCTGGCCGGTGATGTCCATGTCGAAGCCGGCCGCGTGGCGCTTGCCGGACAGCAGCAGCTGCGTGGCGGCGCTGTCGGGGTCGGTGTTGCGCTCGTGGAGCTTGGTGGCGCGGAAGATGGCCAGGCGCGTGGTCACGCGGCCGTCTTCCGAGTCGAGCTTGGCGCCCAGCTCGATGTTCTCGCTCGATTCGGGCGGCGTGTTGGCGCTCTGGGTGTTGTACGAGTAAGTGTCGCCCGAGGTGTTGAAGGACGTGCCGTACGAGAAGTGGAAGGAGTCCAGCGCATTGGGCTGGAACAGCACACCCGCGCGCTTGCTGAGCTTGTTGATGCTCTGCTTGTAGTTCGCGCTTTGCAGGTTGGCCGTGTTGTTGTTGAAGGTCGTGTAGTCGCCGTTGAAGTAGTCGTAGCGCAGGCCGCCCAGCACCTTCCACATCGGCGCGATGTGGACCAGGTCTTGCACGTAGGTGCCCACACCCTTGGCGCTGAACTGGTTGCCTCGGCGCAAGATGCGGCTGGCTTCGTCGATCGTCGCGCCGTCGTTGGGGTTGCCTGCCGTGGTGTTGGGTTTGGCGATGGTCGAACCGTTGGCCAGGACCACGCGGTTCTCACGCGAGAAGTCGATGCCGGTGGTGATCTCGTGCTTCATGCCCAGCAACTGGTGCTTGCCGCTGTAGTCGGTCTGGGCCTGGATCAGGTCCATGTTCTGGTTCTTGAACTGCGTGCCGCGCGTGAAGGCGGTGGCGTCGCTGAAGTTGTTCAGGCCAGCGGTGGCAGACGCCAGGCGGATGGTGCTGGCGCGCAGGTCGCGCTGGAAGTCACCCTTGCGCACCACGGTTTTGAGCTCGGAGCCACCACCCAGCTTGACGGTGTTCATGTAAGTGAACACATCGCCCTGCGTGCGGTTGTAGTCGCTGGCCATGCCGTAATAGTTGGCGGGGTCGAGGTTGCTGTTGATGCGCTGGGCGCCCTGGCTGTCGGTGCTGCGCGGTTTGATCCACGGCAGGCCGTAGTTGATGCCGTTGTCGTTGTCGATGTGGAAGACGCTGACCTGGTGCTCGACCGTCTTGCCGATGCCCCAGCGGTAGCTGGCGGCCACGCCGTACTTGTCGATGCTGCTGCCCGCGCCGTTGTTGTTGGCCTGGGTGCGCATGCCGGTGATGCGCAGGGCGGCATCGTCTGCCGTCTGGATGTTGAAATCGCCGGTGACGCGCTTGTACTCGTGGTTGCCGGCCGTCACGTTCAGCTCGCTGGACGAGCCCAGGTAAGGCGCCTTGCTGACCTGGTTGACGGCGCCGCCCGTGGAGCCGCGCCCGAACAGCATCGAGGCCGAGCCGCGCAGCAGCTCCAGGCGGTCCATGTTGAAGGTGTCGCGGTCGTAGATGGCGGGGTCGCGCACGCCGTCCAGGAAGATGTCGCCGGTCGTTTGCAGCGAGAAGCCGCGCAGGCGGATGTCTTCTTCGCCACCTTCGGCCGCCTGGAAGGTGATGCCGGCGGTCTGGCGCAGCACGTCCTTCATGGTGTCGAGGTTGCGGTCGGTGATCAGCTTCTCGGTCACCACGGTGATCGACTGCGGGATGTCGCGCAGGGCCTGTTTGCCCTTGCCGATGGTGGTGGTGGTGGCCTGGTAGGTGGTTTTGGCGTCGGGGCGGTTGGCCTTGTCGGTCACGGTGACCGTGGGCAGGGCTTCTTCCTGCTTCGCGGCCGGAGCCGTCGGTGCATTCTGGACGCTCTGGGCGATGGCCCCTGCGCTCAGCAGGCTCAGGCCCATGCCGGCGGCCATGGCGCCCAGCGAGGGCAGGACGTTCAGGGCGCTCGGGGCGGCGGACGAAGCGGGTGCGTTGGACGCGTGTTGCGGCATGGTGGATTTCCGGCGATGGCGGCCCCGCGCAAGGGCGCAGGACGGTGGACAAACGGTGCTGCCAGGTGCGGGGGCCCAGGCGCGGATGAGCGCGCAGGTGGGCACATGGATGGGTGCGCTGGCAGAAAAAAAACGTTTGCCGCGGCCCCGGCCACGGTGCGCCTGACCCCCACAGTCAGGTTGGCGACCTGGTCCCCCTTGCGCAGGTTCGGCGGACGGGGCGGTGCGGCAAACGTGTGCTCATGATAATGCGAATAATTCGCATTTGTAAACATCAACCGTGGCCGGATGGCAGATTTGTGGTGCCGTCGCCACCTGAACGCGGGGGCACCCACCCGCGCGTGCGGGCGCGCAGTGGGGTGTTCAGGAGGGGAGAGGGGGGCGGCCAGCGCCACGTGCCGGCCGCGGGTGAGGCGTGACGGGCGTCAAGCCTCTGGGATCAGGCCTTGTCGAGGCCCGCCGTGCGGCTGGCGCCGATGTTCGGGGCGGTCTTCACGCTCCAGACCATCGTCACGGCCAGGATGCCGATGACGGCCACCAGCGAGGCCCACACCGGGATCTTGACGAAGTCCACCAACAGCATCTTGCTGCCGATGAACACCAGGATCACCGCCAGGCCGTAGCTCAGCAGGTGGAACTTGGCGGCCATGGCGGCCAACAGGAAGTACATCGCGCGCAGGCCCAGGATGGCCAGGATGTTGGACGTCAGCACGATGAAGGGGTCGTCGGTGATGGCGTAGATGGCGGGGATGGAGTCCACCGCGAAGATCACGTCCGTCACGCCCACCAGCGCCACCACCATCAGCAGGGGCGTGGCCATGCGCGCGCCGTTGTGCAGCGTCCAGAAGCGTTCGCCGTCGAAGCGCGGGCTCACGGGCAGCACGCGCCTGAGCAGCTTCAGCGCGGGGTTGTCGTCCAGGCGGGGTTCTTCGCCGGCGGCCCACCACATCTTGATGCCGGTGAGCAGCAGGAAGGCACCGAACAGGTAGAGCACCCAGTGGAACTCGCTGATGAGCCAGCCGCCCAGCAGGATCATCACCGTGCGCAGCACCATGGCGCCGATGATGCCGATCATCAGCACGCGCTTCTGGTACGCGGGCGGCACCGAGAAGTAGGTGAAGATCATCAGGAAGACGAAGATGTTGTCCACCGCCAGCGACTTCTCGATGAGGTAGCCGGTGAGGAATTCGACCGCCTTGGCCTGCCCCACTTCCGCGCCCTGCGACTGGTGGAAGGCCCACCACAGCAGGCCGTTGAAGGCCAGGCTCAAGGCCACCCAGAGGGCGGACCAGCGCGCCGCCTCGGGCACGGACACGGCGTGTGCGCCCTGTTTTTTCAGGACGACGAAGTCGATGACGAGCGCTGCCAGCACGACGGCAGCGAAAACGAACCAGAGCCAAAGCGGCGCCAGGGTGTGCATGAGGGTTCTCCGGAGAAGAAACGAACATGGCGCAGCCGCAACAGCCGCGCAAACTCGGCGCCGAAAGGTCTTGCGATGCAGGCGGGCGCCTGCCGTGAAACCCGGGCGAGCGGCCGTTGCAGCCGCGCACCGTATTGACGGGATGCCACCAACCGCTGACGCGGTGAGCTACTCCCCTTTCGGACCTGCGCAGTCTAACCAAGTTTGGCAAAGACCGTGCGCTGGCGGGGCTTTGGCCCGGGTGTGTGGCCGCTCGTGACCGCCCTGGCGCGTCATTCCGTCACACCCGGGGCCAGGCTGGACAAGGCCAGCCAGCTGCCGGCCTGGCCCGGGCGCTGCAACTTTTCGCACAGCACGCCCCAGATCCGTTGGATGAGTTTGGGCTGCAGCACGTCGTCGCAGCGGCCCAGGGTGTCGAGGCGGCCGTCGCGCAGCACCAGCGCCTGGTCGGCGTAGGCCTGCGCCAGGTTCAGGTCGTGCAGCACCACCACGATGCCGAAGCCTTGTGCTGCGAGCTGGCGCAACAAGCGCATCACGCTGTGCTGGTGGGCCAGGTCCAGCGCGGCGGTGGGCTCGTCGAGGAGCAGCCAGCGTGCCGATGTGTGCTCGGGCGTGTCGCCGGGCCGGGGCGTGACCTGGGCCAGCACCCGCGCCAGCTGCACGCGCGCTTTCTCACCGCCTGAGAGGCCCTGGTGCAGCCGGTCGATCAGGTGCAGCGCGCCCACGGTGTCCAGGCAACGTTCGACCAGTTCGGGCTCGTCGGGGTGGGGGCAGTCGCTGTGCGGGAAGCGCCCCATGCGCACGATGTCGCGGGCGCTGAAATCGAAGGGCACTTGCAGCTCCTGCGACATCAGCGCGCGCTGGCGGGCCAGCGCCAGGGTGTCCCACTCCGACAGCGGCCGGCCGTGGAGGTGCACGCGTCGGGCGCAGCTGCGCTCCAGGCCCGACAGCGCATGCAAGAGCGTGGACTTGCCCGCCCCATTGGGCCCGAGCAAGGCGTGCACCTGGCCGGGCGCCAGGGACAGGTGGGCGACGTCCAGCACGCGGCGTTCGCCGTGGCGGACCTGCAGGTCGTGGGCAGACAGGGTCATCTTGGGCTCCGATCAGGCGGTGTCAGGTGACGGCGTGGCCGCGCTTTTGCAGCAGCCACAAGAAAGTGGGCGCACCGATCAGGCCGGTCAACACCCCCAGGGGCAGCTCGACCGGCGCGAACGCCGTGCGGGCCACCGTGTCGGCCAGCAGCACCAGGCTGGCGCCCAGCAGCGCCGAGCCGGGCAACACGGCGCGGTGTTCGGGGCCGGTGAGCAGGCGCACCGCGTGCGGCGCCAGCAAGCCGATGAAGCCCACCATGCCGATGACGGCGGTGACCGAGCCCACCGAGAGGGCGGCCAGGGCCACGCAGCGGCGCTGCAGCCGCTGCACATCGACCCCGCTGAGGCGGGCCTGCGCCTCGCCCAGCGACAGGGTGTTGAGCGAGGCGGGCAGGGTGGCGCAGAGCAGCGCGCTCAAGAGCACCGCGGGCAGCACGCAGGCCACGGCCAGCCAGTGGCTGGGCGCCAGGCTGCCCAGCATCCAGAAGCTGAGCGCGCGCAGCTGGCTGTCGGTGGCGAGGTGCGACAGCAGCCCCAGGCCCGAGCCGGCCAGCGCGTTGACGGCCACGCCCACCAGCAGCAGCCGCGTGACGGCGACCTGCCCGTGTTGGCGGGCCATGCGCCACACCAGGGCCGTGGTCAGCAAGCTGAGCACGAAGGCGCTGAGCATGGCCCCGGCCACGCCCCACAGCCCGAGTTGGAAGCCCACGGTGGTGGCGCCCAGCAGGGGCAACAGCACGATGAAGCCGGCGGCCCCCAGCGCCGCGCCCGCGTTGACGCCGATGAGGCCCGGGTCGGCCAGGGGGTTGCGAAACAGGCCCTGCACCAGCGCGCCCGACAGGCCGAGCGCCGCACCGGCCAGCAGGCCCATGGCCAGGCGTGGCGCGCGGATGTGCCAGAACACCTGGGCGCCGGCCGACAGCGGGTCCTCGCCCGAGGTGGGTTGGCCTTGCCACCACAGCGCGCCGAGCTGCAGCACCTCGCGCCAGCCGAGTGCGAAGGCGCCGTGGGAGGCCGCCACACCCAAACTGATCAACAACAGGAGCAGGCCGAGCGCGGTGCCGGCTGCCGGTGAGAGCCAGCGTCCGGGGGTGGCGCGCCAGCGGGTGGCCGAGGGTGCGGTGATCGCGCTCATGCCAGTTGCCGCTGCAGGTCGTCCAGCGTGGCGGGCAGGCGCGGCCCGAAGCCGAGCAAGGCCATGGCGTCCAGGCTGATGAGGCGCTGGCGCCGGCCAGCCGGGGTCTGCGCCAAGCCGGGCTGTTCCCAGAAGCGCGCGAGCCCACCCGACGCGGCCACCGACTCGTGCGTGGTCAGCACCCAGTCCGGTCGGGCCTGCGCGACGCTTTCGGCGCTCATCGGGCGAAAGCCCCGCACGCCTTCCAGCGCGTTGCGCGCCCCCACCAGCTCGGTGACGGCTTGCGCCGCCGTGCCGCTGCCGGCCGTCATGGGTGCGCCGCCGTGGGCCATGATGAACAGCACCCGTGGCGCCGCCTGGGGTGCGCCGCGCTGCACCCGGCGGCGCGTGGCCTCCCACTGCGTTTGCAACTGCGCTGACAGCACTTGCGCCGCCGCGGTGCGTTGCGTGACGGCGCCCACCAGTCGCACCTTGTCGAGCACGTCCTGGAAGCTGTGGTGGACCTGCACCAAGCGCAGGGGCACGCCGGCTTGCGCCAGCTGGTTCAGCACGGTGGGCGGGCCGGCTTCGTCGGTGCCCAGCACGGCCTGCGGGCGCAAGGCCAGCAGCCCTTCGGCAGAGAGCTGTCGCAGGTAGCCGACCTTGGGCGTGCGCGCGGCGGCCTCCGGGTGGGTGCTGGTGGTGTCGGTGCCCACGAGCTGGTCTTGTGCGCCCAGCAGGTAGACCACCTCGGTCAGGCTGCCGTGCACGCTGACGATGCGGCCGTGGGCGGCAGGGCTGCCCGATGGCGTGAGGGGGGCGGAGGGCGTCGCTTGCGCCCAGGCGCCCGAGGCGACCCAGGTGCTGCCGAGCGCACCCGCTGACACCAGCGTGCGCAGGCTGTGGCGGCGGTTCACGTGGTGGTTCATGCGGCCTCCCGTTGCGCGGCGTGATCGCCCTGAGCCAGCGACCGCGCCAACTGCCGCCACGCGGGCAGCTCCGGCCGACCCGGTTTGCGCTCGCCAAAGAACATCGCGATGAGCTCGCCTTCGGCGTCGAACAGCTCGATGGAGGTCACCACGCCGTCGTCGGTGGGTTTGCTCACCAGCCAGCTTTCGTGGATGGCGTCGCTGCGCAGGTGGAGGTTGAAGCCCTCGTCGAGCACGTTGAGCCAGGGCCCGAAGGCCTCGATGCGGTGGACCGCCCCCGTGTGGATCTGCAGGCAGCCGGCGTTGCCCGCGAACACCATGATCGACAGGCCGGTGCGCGCGGCCTCGTGCAGCAGCCCCTCGATGGCCACGATCGGCGTGCGGCGCGTGTGAACGCCTTCCATCAGGCGCAGCGCTTGCAAGCGGTCCACCTGGAAGCGCTTGAGCAGCGCGAAGAACTCATGCGTGTCCTTCATGTTCGACCAGGCCTCGCCCAAGCCCAGGCAGTCGATGTCGGCATCGGGTCGGTGGTGGCGGTCGCGGTGGGGTGCGGCAGGCTCGGCCTCGAACACCGGTGGGCTGCCCGGGCGGGCGTGCCGTTGCACCAGGTCCTCCAGCGCGGCGAGGTCGGTCTGGGCGCGGGCGTGGACCTTGTGCACGGCCTGGCCGTGGCGGTCGAAGAACTGCAGGCTGTGCTGCTCGGGCTTGCGGCCCTGGGCGTCGCGCTCCACGACGTGGAAGCCCGCGTGCCAGTGCGTCAGGAACAGGCGCAGGTCGATCTCCGGGCCGATGGCCAGCCCCACGGGGCCTTGCGCGCTGACGTTGCGGTAGGCGCCGACCTTCTCATGCACCACGTGTTCGTTGCGGGTCAAGGCCATCACCGGGCCCACGCCTTCGAGGCCTTGCAGGATGCGCACCCAGTCACCGTCGAGCGGCACGGTGGCGAGCAGGCTGTCGCTGGCCTGTTGGGGCGACATCTGGCCGACAGCATGGGCAGCCATCACGGCCCCCTCGCTGAGGCCCAGTTGGCGGGCGGCGTCGCGGGCCCGCAAGCCTTGTGCGCGCAGGGCGGCGAAGGACGAGCGCAAGGGGTCGAGAGAGATCGGGTTCATCGTCGGGCTCCATGGTGGGTTGAGGTGGGTGGCTGAGGTTGGTGGGTCAGTAGCGGGCGCTGAGTGCGATGCGCACGTTGCGCCCCGGGCCGTCGGTGCCGGGGCCGCCGAAGCCGTTGTCGAGCTGGTGCGGGGTGTTGGCCAGGTTGTCGGCGGCCACGTCCAGCGAGAGTTGGGGTTGCAGTTGCCAGCGCGCCGTCACGCCCAGCAGCCGGTGGCCGGCTTGCCGGGCCGTGGCGCGGCGGGTGTTGTCGGTGAAGTAGCGCCGCGCCCAGACCTGCTGCCAGCGCAGGCCGATGTCGCCCCAGGGTTGCTGCCAGCCCAAGGCCAGCAAAAGGCGGTCGGCGGGCACGGTCAGCAGGTCGCGCTCGGCCAGGCCGTCGAAGGTGCGGCCTTGCATGCGATGGCCGCTCAGGCGCACGCTGAAAGCCTCGACTTGCAGGCTGGATTCGAGCTCCAGGCCCCAGCGGTGTTCGGTGCCGGGCTGGGTGAGTCGGCCGCTGCCTCCGGGCTCGGCCATCAGCGTCTCCAGCAGGTGCGCGGTGCGGTCGTTGAAGGCGGTGAGCTTGGCTTGCAGCGCGCTGCGTGGTCCGGCGACACCGGGCAGCCGGGCGTGCACCCCGGCTTGCAGGCTGCGCGATGACTCGGGCTCGAAGAAGTCGGCGCAGATGCCGCTGCGGGGCGCGACCTGGGCGGTGCGGGCGTAGCCGGGCACACCGCCGTCGCTCAGGCGCAGCAGGCTGGCGTTGTTGCAGGGGCCGTAGCTGGCGCGCATGAAGGCCTCGTCCAGCAGCGGTGGGCGGAAGGCCTGTGCCCAGGTGCCGAACAGCGTCCAGCGCTGCGGGACCAGCTCGTGGGCCAGGGTCAGGCTGGGCGAGCTGCGCGCTGCCGAGATGCGGTCGGGCTGGCCGGCCTGTTGCAGCAGCAAGGCGTTGGCGCCTTCAACGCGCGAGGTGATGCGGTCCCAGCGCAAGCCCGGCAGCACCTGCCAGCGACCGTGCTGCAGCGCCAGTTGGGCATAGGCGCCGGTGCTGTCCTTGCTGCCCGGAGGTTGGGCCGGGTTGTTGCCGTCGGGGTAGAGCGCCTGGTTGATCGCGGTGTTGCCTGTGACCCGGCGCGAGGCCCGCTCGCTGTGGCCTTGTTGCAAGCCGAGGTGCAGGCTGAGGCGCCAGCCGGACGCGGAGGGGCGATCGCCAGCGTTGGATGGCCTGGCGTCTGTGGGGTCTGCCTCCGCCGAGCGCATCAGTGGCAGCGTCAGCCGCGTGTCCAGTGTCTGGTGATCGTGCACGATGTCGTCGTCCACCGGCGCGCTCACGCTGAACACCGACCAGCCCTTGGCCATGTGGTCGCGCACCTGGGTTCGGCTGCGGCCCAGCGTGGTTTTCCACTCCCGGCCGCTGGCCTCGTCCAGCCAGTGCGCTTGCAGCGACAGCGTCTCGTCCTGGATGCGCCGCTGCGTCTGGCCGAAGGCGCCGGGCTGGCCGCCGGTGGTGTCGTAGGCCTGCAGGCCCTGGTCCTGGAACGCGATCCAGCTGGCTTGCAGCTTGAGCGAGTCGCTCGCCCACCAACTGCCTTTGAGCAAGCTGCTGCCGGCGTCGGTGGCCGACAGGGGCAGGCGCGAACCGTCGGGCAAGGCGATGTCGTTGCTGGTGCGGCGCGAGCGCGCGATCACCACGTCGCTGCGCTCGCTCGGGCGCCCGTAGACCGACACGAAGGCGTGCGTTTCGCTGTTGTTCGTGGCGTGGCCCACGCGGGTGAGGGCGCCCCACGACTGTCCTGGGCGCAGCAGGTCGGCGGCGTCTTTGGTGCGGGCGCTGACGGTGCCACCCAGGGCGCCCGCGCCGCTTTCGATCTGCGCGCCGCGGCGGACCTCGATGGCCTTCAGCAGCTCGGGCTCGATGAAGGTGCCGCCGAAGCGGTACTTCTCGAAGCCCTTGGCCACGCCGTCGAGCTCCACGCGCACGTCTTCGCCGTCGGTGTAGCCACGGATGTTGAAGCTCATGCCGCTGTTGCGCGGCCCGCCCTGCACGCCCACGCCAGCCACCTCGTCCATCATCTGGAAGACCGAGTCGGGCTGGCGCTCTTGCAAGGCCTGTGCGCCGATGGTGGTGGTCGAGCGGATGGCGTCGGCCTGCACCGACGGCGCGGGGCTCAGGCGGCGGGACTTGACCTGAACCTCGGGCAGTTGCTGGGTGCTGGCGTGGGTGTCGTCCACGTCCACCGCGCCGGCGGTTTGGGCCGATGCGGTGGGCGCGCCCAGGACACACAAGGCACCCAAGGCGGCGACCGCCCGTCGGTGCCGGCTCCCGCGAGGGTCGGGCTGCGTCGTCATGGCCTGCTGTGAACAGAGCGGTGTGGCAGGGCGTGGGTGCAAGGGCGCAGCGCCCATCAGGCCGGACGGCGGCGACGCAGAACGGCGATGGCGCCCAGACCGGCGGCCATCAGCGCCCAGGTTTCGGGCTCCGGCACGGCGGGGGTGGCGCCCGTGGACTGCACCGCGTAGACGGCCACCTGGTCCAGGCTCATGTGCGCAGCCGTCGCCCCGAAGTTGAAGGTCCAGGGGCCGCTGCCGCTGAGCGTCCACTTCCACAGGCTTTCCTGTTCGGCCCCGCCGAAGCCGCCCGTGATGACGCCGTTGTAGGTCACCTCGCGCGTGGCCGACACGCCGTTGAGCGTGGCCGCCTCCAGGGCCACCGAGCCTTGGGTGGCCACGCGCAGGTAGACGTCCCAAGTGCCAGATGTGCCGGATGTGCCCGAGGTGGCGCTGCCCAGGTCCACCTGGAAGCTGGTGGGGCCGCCCAGGCCGTAGATGTTGCCGCCGCTGGTGGCGAAGCCGCCGCCGGTCAACTCGCTCAGCGTGCCACTGCCGGCGATGTCCGGGGTGTTGTCCACCGGGTAGCCCAGGATCACGTTCCATTCGGCGTAGGCGCTGCCGCTGGCCAGGTTGCTGATCCAAGGGGTGGCGCTGCTGGCGCCCGAGCCGGACTGGCCGAGTGCGGCGCTGTCCCACTGACCTGCGGCGGCCTGTGCGCCGTTGTGGAGGAAAAGGGCGCCCAGGCCCAGCAGGGCGGCACGGCGCAGGCGGACGGATGTCGGGATGGCAGAAAGGTGCATGTCAACCTCAAAAGGAAGCGACAGCGCTCCTTCCCCACGAAGGCAACACGTCAGAAACAGGTGGTGAAAAAATGATGAGAAACGGTGGGACGGTGTCCCGGGCCCAGGGCGCCTTGCCCTCGGGTTGCGCTCACGCAGCGTCGTTCAAGCGCCGCCCAGCGGGTGGTCCACGACGAAGCGGTGTTGCTTGCCGCAATCCAGGATCACTTCTTTCTGGCCCTTCTTCAGCAGCCTCACGTCCACATGGATGGACCCGTAGCCGTCGTGGGCGAGCACGTCGTCCAGCAACTGGAGCAGGCGGGCTTTCAGCGCGTGCTGCGCTGGGACGGCTTGGGGTGCAGCGGTGGCGAGCGGGGGGGCAGAGCGGTCGGCCATGGGAGTGTCTTGGATCACGGTGACGCAATCTTAATGAGAATTATTCTCATTTCAATAAAAACCTCTACCTCTCGAAGGTCTTTGCGTGCGCAGCCTTCTCGGCCGCCGCTTCAGCCGCCGCTTCAGCGCCCGCCGTCCTCGCGCACGTCCTCGCGCCACTGGCGTTGCCAGGCGCGCAGGCGGGAGTCCATCACGCTCAGTTCGATGATGCTGGCGGCGTCGGGCTGGCGGAAGCGCTTTTGCGCCCCGATGACGCGGTCGATGGCCCCCGGCAAATCACCCAATGCCGCGCTGGCTTCGGCATCGGCACGCACGGCGCGGATGGGCTGACTCAGGCGTTGCCACACGCTGCTGAGCAGCGACCACGCGGCGGCATCGTGCGCGTGCACGCTGAGGTGGGTTTGCAGGCGCGCCGCCGCATCGTTGAGCACCGCCTGGCGGTTCGGCGGCTCGGGCAGGGCCAAGGCCACGCGGGCGGCCAGCAGCAACTCGGGGCGGGCTTCCAGGCGCACCACCGAGCGCACCGTCGGCCGTGGCGCCGGGCTGCCATCGGCCGAACTGGCCACAGCCTCGTGTGCCAGCGTCTGTGCGGCGGCTTCGGCTTGCTGGCCTTGCAGCTGTGCCTCGGTCTGGGTCAGCCACAGCACGCGGTGCAGCACGGCCTGTTGTTCTGCGGGCAGGGTCTTGCCGGCGTTGCGCGCATCGTCCAGCGCCTGTTGCGCCTTGGCCAGCGCGCCGCTGCGCTGCAGGGCCACGGCCCGGGTGTAGTGGGTCACGGCGGCGCTCAGGGCCGGGCTGCCCGCCTTGGGCGTCAGGCCCACGAGGTTCTCCTGGGCGATGCTGCGGGTGTCCATCAACACGCGTGAGCGCCCCGCCATCAGGGCGTGCCAGGCCGCCAGGCGCGAGCTCCCCGGGCCGATGCTCAGCGCCATCCGCGCCGAGTCCCAGCCGCCCACGCCCAGGCGGGCGCGGGCATCGCCGATGCGCTCGGTGGTCAAGGGGTGGGTGCGCAGGTAGGGGTAGCTGCCATCGTCGTTCAGGCGCGAGGCTTGTTGCAGGTGCTCGAACATCAGTGCCATGCCGCCGGGGTCGAAGCCGGCATCGTTGAGCACGCCGAAACCCACGCGGTCGGCCTCGCGCTCCATGTCGCGCGAGAAATTCAGCTGCCCCTGGATGGCCACGGCCTGGCCGCCGTAGATCATGGCTTGGGCCGCCGCCGGGTTGCGGCTGGCCGCCAGCACGCCCAGCAAGAGCGACGCGATGCCCACCCACGAGGTGCGCGATTGCTGCCCGATCATCCGCGCGATGTGCCTCTGCGTGACGTGCGACAGCTCGTGCGCCAGCACCGAGGCCAGCTCATCGGGCGTGCTGGTCATGGCGATGAGGCCGAGGTGCACACCGATGTAGCCGCCGGGCAAGGCGAAGGCGTTGACCGTGCGGTCGCGCACCAGGAAAGGCTCCCAGGCGTGGCTCTGGTCAAGCTCCGAGGTGATGTCACCGCGCTGGCGCGCCGACTTCAGCAGGCTCTGCCACAGCACGTCGAGGTACTCCACCAGCATCGGGTCGTCGATGACGTCCGGGTCGCTCAGGATGCTGCGCATGATGCGGTCGCCCAGCTTGCGCTCGGCCGCCGCGGAGAGGTCCTGGCCGCTGGTCTCGCCCAGCGCCGGCAGGGCGATGGCCCCGTTGCCCGCGCCCGTGCCGGGAATGGGCGTCAGGCTGTCGCCGGGCGTTTGTGGCTGTGCCTGCACCCAGGCGCTGCCGCCCCACAAAGCCAGTGCCAGTGCCGTGCACCATGCCTTGCGCTGCCACGTGGGGCGTGTTGCGGGGCGAGACC
>Ga0209107_10000816_pt1 | contig 17744 bp, 17 predicted proteins | sample LakErihyJuly2011_2_FD_187460 | JGI IMG/M metagenome (GOLD analysis project Ga0209107, IMG submission 187460) | Freshwater microbial communities from dead zone in Lake Erie, Canada - CCB hypolimnion July 2011 (SPAdes) (version 2) | ecosystem: Environmental > Aquatic > Freshwater > Lentic >... | reverse complement strand
ATATTGTTATTCAAAACGGTGAATCATATCCAAATGCATATACACATACAATCTCGCAGTTGAACATGTTAAACTAAGAAATGCAGATATTCTTAAGGATGCAAATCCATGTAATGATGTCAATGTTGTAGAGAATTTGTCCGGAAAGACATATCTATACATTGAAAAAGCTATTCATATTTATATTCTCAAACTCCAGGTTATTTACACTTCTTAAAGTAATTTCGTGCCGTCTTAGACCTACTCTTGGCTTCTTTCACAATATCAGCATCAGCTGTTGAGTAAGTTTTTCCACATGTCAAAAGAGAATTCACACGAGCATATCCCCATTGCTGTTGTGTTGCTCCAGGGCGATGACCAGTTCTCCATGCAGCCATTCCTCGATTATACGACTTTCTTAGATAAGTCACAGGAACTCCTGTAGCTTTCGCTTTTTCTTCTAATGACTTTGCCTTGGGAAACAGTTTATGAAACTTCTGTGTATAACTCGATTTCTTTGTCTTTACACCTTTATCGGTAGAGAATCCCTTGTATGCGTTTGGATTCTTAAATGACATTTTACCAAACTTAGAAATCTCTCGTTTTCGTTGAGTTTTCTTTCGCGAAGTTAAACCGCTAAAGTATTTCAACGGAGAATACATTATTAAATACATTAGAAATCATAATGGACACAGTTATTCATAATCCACTACATATAGGAGAACCTGTACATGTAGTAAATACCGAAGATAATAATGGCCTATCATGTTGTATTTGTTGTTTCTTTTTTATTGAATCTATATTTACCATAGCTTAAAAAGCATATTCTTGTACTTCCTTTCCTAATTGGTCATATACTCCAAATTTAACAGAATATCCTGTAGCAGAAGACTTTCCAGTTGTGGTCATATTTCTACACGATGTTCCCTTGGACCAGAATGTCATTGCATCTGTGGGTGTCAGCATCTTAGGATAATGATAAAAGTCACATATACGACCCGAGAACCCACCGTCGGGGCTTAACTGAATATCGCCTACGGCCGGTTTAGGAACTCCACTTAAAAAGCACGACTTTACTAGTTTTCCATCCAAGTATACATCTAAGTTACGGCCGAATACTGTTACACTAACCGAAAACCATGTCTGTAGAGGAATGTTGGGAACCTCGCATACAAATACGTCATCCGAGGAACCAGAGTGTCCAGCGGGTGCAGGTTCGGCTTTTCCAGAGCCACCCTCTGTAGCTGGATACACGCTCACACTAATTTGAAGAGAATTGTCTGTTGGATGTAGACTAATTGAAGGATTTGTAACCGCACCATTTGTGCTATCGGGTCGCTTCACAACAGACTTGGACTTACCGTAACCATAGTTCCAGTCTTTCACATACATCCACCATTGCATACCGTATCCTCCATCGCGCTCAGCAGAAAGAGGTGCGCGATTTCCCTTGACAACCGCACTTGTCGTTGCATCATGGAACGAAGGAGCTAAATTTCCACTACTGTTTCCAAAAATTGAGTTATAAAGTTTTGATAAAATCGGAGGACTAGGAGCTTCTACGCCTTGAGGAGTAGTAGAGCTGACACCTTCAGGAAGAGTTGGAACGGCTGCTCCATCAACTACTGTTACATATTTGTAATCACTCGTTCCAACATAATACTGAATGTATAGTGTCTTCAGCTTTCCCGGATACGGGTCGGTGCTGAGTCCCACGTTAGCCATATTTACAGTAAATCCGGGTAGGCCTGTTTCACCTTGTATCTGACCGGATAGATATGAAGTTACATCAGAAAAATTTGATAAATTGTCGGTACCATACCTCGCATAACCGATATAAAGAATCTTATCTGCCGGAACTTCTCCTGGTGCAGGAGGAGGCGCACCACTATTTCCACCCTTACTTTTGCTAAAAAAGATGTTAGGCCAACTATCTGGTGCAAATGCATCGTAGAGGACGATACCTAAGCAAACAAGAAATGCCAATCCAAAAAAGTAATATAAATATCTATACCAAGTCGCACTTCCACTTGCTGCCTTAAGTGATGCATTCAGAGTAGCAGCTTGCTTTGCCGCTTCATCCTTTGTTGCTTGAAGTCCCGCAGTTGCCTGTTGTTGTAACTGCTGAAGATAGTCTCCCGACGCACTTAATTTAGACATATCGATACCAAATGCTGGAGGTGGAGCCACAGGCTTAGGGGGAACCACAGGTTTTGCAAATAAGCTTCCCATTTGTTAGAAACACCGAAGTAAAAAACGGACATCTTAACAGTGATATCATGGATATGAGTAGAATGTATTGTAATAACTGTGGTGACAAAGGTCACGTGTTTCGGTCTTGTCCGGATCCAGTAATATCATGTGGAATTCTGTTTCTTAGAGGAATACATGAACCGCTAGTATTACCGGTAGACTCTAAGACAGTAAGTATTCTTATGGTACGACGAAAGGATAGTATGTCATATATGGAATTTATTCGTGGAAAATATGATGTCTCGGACACAGCATATATCAAACGCCAGTTATCAAATATGACAGAATTTGAACAAAAGCTAATTATGACCGAGAAATTTGAAACACTTTGGAATAAACTTTGGGGAAACAGTCGTGATAACGAATCACCGGAGTTTGAAAATTCACGTAATAAATTTAATACGATTAACATATCACGTTTAATAAACGAATCTCCGACCCCATTCAAAGAGCCGGAGTGGGGATTTCCAAAAGGACGTCGTAATCGAGGAGAGACAGATATTCTATGCGCACAGAGAGAGTTCTTCGAGGAAACTAACATTCCAAGAGAGACATACACACTTCGCGAAGATTTAGTATTTTCTGAAACATTTAAGGCAATCAACAACATCACATATAAACATATATACTTTGTGGCTATTCTTAAGGATTCCAAATCAATTCATCTCGAGCAGAAGCTGACACCAGTCCAGAGACGTGAAGTTTCCAGTGTCGGATGGAAAACTCTCACAGAATGCAAGAATATAACTCGCCCACATTATGTCGAACGTAAAAAAATGATTACGGAACTAGAACGTATCATTTCTCTTGCTCCAAAATAATGGATTATAAGCTACTAGCTTTTTCCACAATAGCAGTATTTGGCGTACTTTTTGCGTCTGGGTTAATCATCTCATTACTTTCAACCCAGCTTCAATGCTCTAAGATCGGAGTAGCTACATCTGCAAAGCAGGGGGTTATCTCTGCACTGAGTCCTACATTAGTGTACACATTGGCTGTTGTATTCTTCATAATACGTCACCCATTCTCCGGAACATTTGAATCATTTGGAGTTCCAGAAGAGACTGCACGAATTCTGGGAGTTGGTTATATCACAATGTTGACGGCATGGATTACTACAGTCTGGAATATTCATAATAGTGAGAAAACTGTCTGTCAGACTAACTTGAAGGAGATGACCGACTTTAAGAAGAAACTGTTAGCCGAACTAGCTCAAAAGGAAAAGGAAAAGGAGCAACAGGCTAAGAAAGACTAAAATCGAGATACCATACTATTGACAAATAAGATACTACTGCAAACCCAAACATCCACCACCATACTGGAAAGACTGTAGATTCTTTTTTCCCAGTACCGAAGGGTCGAATACGACCACGCTCACCAAAGGCAAGCGATGGTCTTATATATAGAAATCCAGATACCAGAAAGAGATATACTACTACCATCCATAACTTCGGATTCTTGCGGATGATTGCTTCCATTATGATTTCGTCGCCAAAAATAAGTAGCATGTTCGTCCTACCGAATAGAAAAGCATTTTCCGATTCGATAACACGTATATTTTTAAAGTATCGAAAGACCGACGTAGACCCATTAGATACAGCTGACTCTGAAGAAGACTTATGTAAGAATCGAGGAGACATGTCCAAGAACTCTCGAGAGCTCTTCTCATATCAAAAAATTGTTCGTGAATATCTACTTATGGAGACACCCTATCGTGGACTTTTACTTTACCACGGCCTCGGCTCTGGAAAGACATGCTCTTCAATTGCATTCGCGGAGTCACTTCTGAGCAATAAAAAATGTTATATTTTACTCCCAGCGTCACTTGCAGACAACTACAAGGGAGAAATTCGTAAGTGCGGAGACCCCATCTATGCATTCGAACAGTATTGGGAACCAAAGTCAATCAAGAATGAGGACGATACTGCTCAAGCAAAGAGTATGGGGATATCTCAACGATTCTTGGATACAAATGGGCGCTTTTTTGTAACTTCTCAAGACCGCCAGCCTAACTTTAGAACACTTTCTCTTGATATTCAAAAAGGTATTCGTGCACAGATTGATGATATTTTAGACCAACGTTTCACATTTATTAATTATAACGGCTTATCATCATCAAATATTGATTCAATTCTTCCGCCCGATAACGAACAACAGTTTGACGACTCGGTAGTTGTAATCGATGAAGCGCACAACTTAATTAACTATGCAATTAAAGAGTCACTTCGTTCTAAAATTTATCAGCGTATCCTCAAGGCGAAAAACTGTAAGGTGGTAGCTCTGTCAGGAACTCCTGTAATTAACAAGCCACAAGAAATTGCTTTTTTGATGAATCTACTGCGTGGACCGATTGAGCGTATTTCATTACCTGCAAAATCAGCTAAACAGTGGGATGAGACAGCAATGACTGGATTTTTTAGAACTATCAAAGATGTCGATACAGTTGAATATAACTCTATTAAGCGAGTTATTATGTTAACACGTAATCCTCCCTTCTTTGAGAGTCAATACAATGAAAAGGGTGAACGCATAGCAGTAAAGTATAATAAGGATTTTCCCCAGAAAGCAGACATTAAAGAATGGGTGGCAGAATTAAAGGCAAAATTTGAATCTACATTTGCAGGTGTTGAGCTACCTGATGCTGACAGAATGGTTATAGAGCAGTTAGAACTTCTTCCTACAAAGTTTGAGGACTTTATGGGATTATTTGTAGATGGTCTTTCTATTAAAAATTCCAATCTTTTTATGAGACGTATTCAGGGACTAGTTTCATACTTCAAAGGTGCAGATGAACGTTTACTTCCTAAAAGACTTGAAGAAGAAGCTACACTTGTTAAGGTTCCTATGTCTCCCGAGCAATTTCAGCGCTATCTAGAAACTCGTTGGATTGAAGTTCAACGTGAATCTCGTAAGTCTCGTTCTCCTAACTTGAACGATGATTTTGGGTCGTTTCGTATGACATCTCGTCTTGCTTGCAACTATGCAATACCGCCAGAGCTTCGTACAACCGTGATAGAAGAGACGAATGAAGAAACAGTAGTTGAAAAACCCGAAGTACTTGAAAGATTAAAAGCAGAGCCAGAAAGATATCTTACTGAAGAAGCACTTGCCAAATTTTCACCAAAAATGCTGGTTCTTCTAAAAGACTTAAAGGAACATCTTGGACAACCTGGTAGCTTTAACAATCAATTCATTTATTCTCAGTTTCGTTCACTTGAAGGTATTGGTACACTTACGGCAATTCTGGATGCTAATGGATTTCAACCATATAAGCTTGTTAAGAAGGCAGGAGTATGGGCTGAGTCTCCTGATATGAAAGAAGGTATCCCTGCGTATGGTGTATTCTTAGGAGGTGGTGAAGAAGAGCGTGAGCTTCATCGTCAGATTTTTAATCAAGACTACGCAGACACATTTCCACAAGCTCTCAAAGATTCAATTAAAGAGCATCGTCTTTGTGTATTTCTAGGCTCAAGAGCGGCAGCAGAGGGTATCACTCTTGCCGATGTTCGTAGAGTTCATATCATGGAGCCTTATTGGAATCCTGCGCTTATTGAACAGGTAATTGGTCGCGCAATTCGTATCTGCTCTCATCGCAAGCTTCCTATTGACCAACGCGATGTAACTGTAAAACTTTATATGACCGTATTTTCTGCAGAACAATCTGCTACGCAAGAAGGACCAAACATTGTTCCTATTCGTCGTAACGATATGACACTCAAAAGGTATGAGGGAACCGAATTACGTGAAACATTTATGTCCTCTGACGAGTATCTCTATGAAGTAGCGTATGAAAAAGGTCGTATTGTCAAAAACATCAGTTTACTTCTCAAGCAAGCAGCAATTGATTGTGAAATTCATCGTAAGTTGCATGCAAGAGAAAATCCGGTAATTCAATGCATGCGATTTGATACTACAGCTACTGGTGAAGATTTAGCATATAAGCCTGGATTTAAAGCTGATGATTTAGATACACTTTATCTTCGCAATATTCAGAGAAAATCTAGACGCCTTCAAATTGTCAAAGCAAAAGGATTAGTATTTGTATTGGATCCAGATACAAACGAAGTATTTGATGCTCCTGCTTTTCAAGATACCAAAAGGCTGATTCGTCTTGGCATTCGAACTGCGCCCGGAGAAATTCGCTTTTTTACCTCAGTAATGGTATAAATGCCTAGAGTAGATTCTAGTGATTTAACTCGTATCAAGAGAATCACAGGAGCTTCTGTTTTACCAAATAAACCGTTCGCAACTCCAATTTTACCTGGAACTCCTATTAACAATAGTGCTACAACCAAGGCATTTGTATTGGCGTGTATAGACCCTAGATATATTGATGCGTTGGAGCAGTATCTAAGTGAAACACTCGGAGTTAATGGGTTCACGTATGACCTGTTTATCCTTGCAGGTGCAAGTCTTGGTGGACTAAATACAACCGGTAGTTTATGCCCGTATGCAACTACAAATTGGCAACAAACATTATTAGAGCATATTCAGGTAGCAATTCTTCTTCATAATGTCACGCAAGTCTTAGTCTTTGACCACTTAGATTGTGGTGCATTTAAACTATGTGGCCCGCCAAATAGTAATAACACTGATACACAGACAACTCATATCGCAAAATTTGATTTAATAAATACTTTAATTGGAACTAGTAGTTTCTCAAAGAATGGAGGAGGTACAGGAACAGGCACCAGCATATTTACAGCGGGAATACAAGGATATATAATTAATGATTCCTCGTTAGGGCATCCTGGGTGTTTTTTTGATATTCAAACGTCAAGCTATCTTCCGGTATGTCAGCGTATTTCTGCCTCAGGAGAAGCCCGCGTACTTGTGCTTGGATGCATTGATCCTCGTTTTTCATCTATGTTAACATCGTTTTTGATAAACTACAAAGACATTCAATTTAGTTTTGACCTAACTATTCTAGCAGGTTCCTCTCTAGGCGCTAATCAGTCATATACAACATTTCCAACTGTAAGAGCAGCAGGGGCTACCGGTAACTATTCAACCAATCTAATACCCGCGCTAGGAACTGCATGGGGTCCCACATTTTTCGATCACTTGAGTATTGCAAGAGCATTACACGGTATTACTGAAGTTTGGGTATTTGACCATTTAGACTGTGGAGCGTATAAGCGTATTAAATTTGGTGATGTTAACAACACAGACTTACTTATACCGCCACACACTCAAGAATTAAACAAATTAATGGGTTATGTTAATACATATACTGCTACAGCAGATTATCTGGGAAACTCTGCTACCAGCTTAGCATTCAAAGGATTCGTAATGGATACCGATGGAGGTATAACAAAAGTTGTAGATAATGGTCTTGGTGTCTCATATGTAAGTACAACTCCATTTGGAAGTTCTCGTATTCGTGCTCCTGCATCAGACTATACTAACAATAAAGCATACAATACTGCGGATGTTGTAACTCATTCATGCGACAGTTGTGGCGTTATTACAAGAGAAGTGTCGCGCCTATGTAATTGCGCATATACGCAAGTTGATACTAAAAGTGGATTATGTGCTGGATGCACAAAGTAACTTAGTTGACTCACAATGTTACATGTATTATTTAGTATAAATCATACGAATACTTAGACATTCTAAACTGTTAGTCATATAATAGAGAAATGACAGGTGGATTAATGCAATTGGTGAATAAAGGAGCACAAGATGTTCTTGTGACAGGAAATCCTTCCTTTACTCATTTTAAATCTGTCTATAAGCGCCATACTGAATTTGCAATGGAACATTTTAGACTATTTTTCAAAACAACAAATTTAAGTCTTCCTCCATCTGGAAGTTTGACACTACGAGCAAAAGTAGAAAGATATGCTCAACTTCTACACGATTGTTATCTAAGTGTTACACTTCCGGACATTTACTCACCAGTTGTAGCTACGGCAACTCCAAATCCGAATGGAAATCCACAATCAAATGCAATCGGATATGAGTTTCAATGGATTTGTAATATCGGCTATAACATGATTAACTATGTTTCTGTGAATATTAATGGAAGTGAAATTGTTCGTCATACGGGAGAATGGATGAAATTATATGCAAATTTAAAGTTTGATGCAAACAAAAAGGCTCTTCTAGAGCAGCTTGTTGGAAATACTTCTGAATTACATGATCCAGCAAACGCGTTTAACAGATTAAACCAGTATCCACATGCTATCTCAACAAATACTAGCATAGCAGCACCTTCTATTGAAGGAAAAGTATTAACAATACCTCTTCATTTTTGGTTTTGTGAAACTGTAGGAAAAGCACTACCACTCATAGCGATGCAACATTCTGAAGTTGAAATCATCGTAGATTTAAAGAATATATTTCAGTTATATACAACTCTTGATGTTAACCCCACAAGCTCAACATTTGGAAGTCGTATTACTCCTACTCCATCAATCACACCGTTTTTATCACCTCCACTACCATCAACACAATCCCCTACAAACACCAGTTTGGTTACTTGGAATTTAAGACCGTTTTTAGAATGCAACTATATCTTTGTTTCTGATGCAGAAATGGCACATATCGCAACATCAGACCACTCGTATGTTATTAATCAAATTGATGTAAGAGAAGCACTTGGGCAATATGGTCCGTCAAATGATTTAGAATTACATCTTAGAAATTTATGCACTCGTGTTGTTTGGGTATGTCAGCGCAATGACCGGCATCTTCTCAATGACTACGATAATTATACGAATTGGGTGAATCCATATGAACCTCCTCTATCAGTAGCTCCAATTTTTTCAAATCCATCATATACATCGGGATTTGCACAACAAAGTGGAATTACGGCGCGAGATATTCTGCTAGAATCAGCAATTATCATTGATGGCAAGGAGAGATTTAACTATAAAGAAACCGAGTTCTTCAAATTTATTCAAAATTATAAACATCAAACGGGAAGAACAATTACAGACTTACCTGGAATATACTCATACTCATTTGCAATTGAAAATGATAAAGAGCAACCATCGGGACATATTAATGGCTCTCAGTTCAACAAGACAATTTTGAGAAATACATATGTTCAACCTCCACTTGCTACAACACTCGTCATGAATCCAGTATCATCGGGAGTATGCGTATTAAAGTCGACTGCTAATCTTCCAAACCCAACAATTGTAAATCCTGCAAATTATGCAGATAAACCAGACCTTATTGTAACAATTTTTAGAAAAACTGCAAACAACACCCTTAGATATACGTATAATGTTCGGGCATTCGTAGAATCTTACAATTTTCTACGAGTTATTGGAGGCATCGCAAATGTCGTGTTTTCTTCATAATAAGAATGAGTGGAATAGTAGTCACCAATGCTACTTATGGTACGAGCTCGGCATCGGTCAATGTAACAGGCGCAGTTTCTGCTGCTATAAAAGACGGTGTTCTCAGTATATCAAGTGTGTCCCCTACATCACTAAATGTTGCAGACCCTGCTGCTGGCCAAGCAAAGGTTCTTACCGTCGTCTATTCTATAAATGGTGGCGATAGTATTACAACAACGACAAGAGACAATGAGAGTTTGTATGTTAATGCTCCACCTCAGAGAACTGCAAGTGGTCTTCAAATTATAAAAGCACAGTATGGTGTCGACTCTAACTTTACAGATGTTACCAATGTTGTTCAGGATATGATTAGTAATGGCAGTATTAATGTAAAAGTTGGATTTAAGCAGTTTGGATTACCAGACCCAAACCCAAATAAGCAGAAGCAGTTTACTGTCGATTACACAATTAATGGAGCAAAAAACAGCAAAACGTTAATCGACGGAGACACATTTGAGCAGAGTGCTCCGGCTGCTGATGCTCCATCAAATACAAAACCCAGTGAACAAGTTGGTTCATTTATTGGAATTGTATTTAAAAGTGTTGGATACTTTTTTGGAATGTTTTTATACACTCTTTCAATCTTTACAGCAATTGAATATGGTAATCAGTTTATATCGCCGTTACTATGGGGAGGAATAGCATTCTTTTTGCCATTCTTTTCATTCTGGGGTCTTCCATTCGTAACATTTTGGATTCGTATATTTAGCACTGATGACTTTATCCATTAATTTACACGTTCCTTACCTATTACGTGTAATGGGTATCCCTCAGCAAACACTAGAAAAATGGCAAACAATTTGGCAGCATGTATGTGAAATGGCGTACTATAAAAAGAATATTGTTGAACAACTTCAAATTTCAGTTGATAATTATGATTCTCTTACTGCATATAAGAATACTCATCGAGATGAATTTGATGAACTTACGTTAGATTTTACATGGAAGCGTTTTAGTCAAAATCGTGATACAAATGGTAAATTTATCGAATCTCTTGTTGTCCCGGAGTTAACATTCATCTATGTTCCTCGTATTCTTTTTGAAACAATCGGTGTATATTCTTGGTTCAAATTCTCCTTTCCAAACTGTGTTATTTGTTTTTGGGAGGATGATATGAAATGCTCCACAGATGATTGTCTATCGCATAAATAAAAATTGCCTTTCGGCTTTTATTTTTTTAGTTTTGTATTTGTATTTTGTATTTGATTTACTTAGTCATCTTCTTGAACTTACCCACGCCAATGAAGCCCGCGAAAACGTCACCCGTATCACGCGCCTCATACACACGACCAGTCTTCTCACCAACAACGTACTTCACGTTCTCAAACGTCTTCTCGTCAAAGTCCTCATCATCGTCAGCCTCAGGACCCTTGACAAAGCGACCATTGTCTGCATCCCAGAATGTACCAGGTGGGTCAATCGTTGCAGTCATGCCGATATCCTGAAGCTCCCTCAGTGTAATATCTACGACATTAGCAGTCGACTCCATCTTAATAGTCTCCTCCTCCGCCTCAGACTCCTCATCCTCAACATCCGACTCGGGAGGAGTATCCTCTGCAGCCTTCTCAGCAGGAACCTTCAGCTTTGCAAAGTTACGCATGTGGTCAGAGAGACTCTCCTTGCGAAAGTCATCATCAGTCAGGTCCTCGACATACTTCTGAAACTCCTTCTTCAGAGTGTCTGACATCTCTAGCTTGACGCTCTCAAGTGCTGTCTTCAGCTGAGACGCCATGACAGGCGAGAATCGCTTAATACGCTTCTCCTTCTTCTCGGTCTCAGCCTTCTTGGCCTCCACCTTAGGCTCAGGCTTCTTCTCCTCGACCTTCACAGCAGGAGTCTTCTCAAGAAGCTTAGCAAGCTTCTTCTGCTCCTTGTCAATCTTCTCGCGCTGCTTACTGTCGTCCTTAGCCTTCCCATCAGATAGCTTCTTCTGCCAAAGCTCAATGTTCTTACGGCAGACCGCAATCTTGTCGGCGGGGTCGGAAGTCGTAGACTCCGTGGGAGCCTCAGATGCATCATCCTTCACACTCTCCTTCTTTGCAGGGGCCTTCTTAGGCTCCGGCTTATCAACCACCTTGAGAATCTCCCCAACGTGGTCGGTATCCGTCTCCCATCGCGCATACTCAAATGCCTCATCGGCATCAAATCCATAATTGTCCGCCAGAGCGGACACCAAGTTGTAAAGTTGAGTCTCCATTTGCTTGCTTGAAATCATTGTTGACATTTTGTAATACTAGTACTATAGCGTAGTCTTTGAGTCAACTGAATCCGTTTTTAACGAACTCTTCTTAAGGAATATACGTTTTAGATATTTAAATTTTTCATCCCATATTTGCTTCTTAGCAAGACGACTAAGATATTCCAATTCAAGCTTATCGTATGTCTGGCGAATTGCTAGAGCTGGTCTTTCGTTAGTGAATATTGTCCGACTATGCAAATCCTTTTCATAAATTTGAATTGCAGGAAGACGTGTAATATGCTGACGGTCTTCATCATAGTTGATGGAATCAAATTCACGAATATGAAAGTCAATTTTTAGGTCGATACATAGTTCTTGAATCTTACGAATGACTGGGTCGTTTTCATCTTCAATTTCTTTAACGACATACTCGACTCGAATTGGATACATTGTATTTTCTTTGTTGCAGTGGATTGGGCTCAGCATTTTTAACGAGAAACCGGCTCGAAAGTAAAATCCGTTTTAATCAAAAAAACTTCACTCCCCATTATAGGTCCAGAGCATTTACCGGTATCGCTGAATGAAGTCTTTCTTTTATTTTCTTTTTTTTTATAAATTTTATATTTTTTTTGTTTTTTTTACCACTCAGCATGAATCTCCATCCATGTGTTGTTATCATCAAAGATAACACCATCTGCCAGAAGACTGCGAACAAGGAGAGCACGGTTCGTGCGGCTCATGCCAGTTACATCATAGGCGTTGCCTCCGTGTATCTCCAGCCCGCGCTCGTAAAAGTTATCCCACAGCTGAACCTCCGTCTTGCATGGAAGGCTCTTGTGGTACACCTCAAGGCAGCTCGTGTCGCGGTGGTCGTACTTGCATCCACCCTCCTCGGGCGACTTGCAGTTACGCGGGTCCGTCACTTGGCAGCGGCATCCACGGGTCTTCCCGCGGGATGCGACCCACTTGTCAAAGTGCTCGCAGCGCTCATGGCGGAACGGACAGTTCTGCCAAATGCACGCGTTACCGTGCTTGCACCAGCGAGGCGGACGAACCACCTCCTCCTGCTTGGAAACCCCAACGGTCTCCCACTCACCGGAGGAAACGCTGCCCTCCACCTCAATAGTCGTAGGTAGCGAGAAGTTATAATCATCATCATCTAAACAATCCGCCCATGACACCCCCTCGGGGATGATAGAAGCGCGCAAAAGGTCAATTATTTCTTGAGAGATAGACATTTTGAAAGATACGTAAAATTTATAGTTAGAATTGTACGTATAACTCAACCTATTTGACCAGCATCAATCCGTTTTTCATAGGTCAATCAGTCTTCTTCGGAGTAACCGTTGATTTCTTCTTTCCCAGACCAAACACCTTCTTAAAATCATCCATGTTCTGAGTTCCCATAGAAAGATTACAACCGGCACAGATAGGTCGAAGATTCGTGATATCTAACGTACCACCATTTGCCTCAGCAAGCACATGGCCACAATGAAACTCTGTATTCTTAATCGGAGTCTTCTCACAGCAAGTGCACATAGAGCCAGCAATATCGTGACCTATATGGTTATTCCACACTAACTCCTTAATCTTCTTAGGAATAGACTTTTTCGTCTTAGAAGTCTTCTCGGAATCACTCTTCTTGCTTTCATCATCCGAATCTTCCTTCTTTTCCGAAGAGGATGCAACAGACTTTTTAATCTTTGCCTCATCCTTTTCAATGGCCTTTAGAGTCTCTTCAAAGGTGTTCTTCTTAGGAGAAATCTCGGCCATCTTGTCATCAAACGTCTTCTGCACCTTTAGCTCCTCCTTCTGAATAGCCTTTAACTGCTCTTCAAACGCCTTCTTCTTGGTAAGAATTTCAGCCATCTTCTCATCATAAGTCTTCTTAGCCTTAGACTCGTCCTTTTCAATACTCTTCATCAGGTCCTCGAAAGTCTTCCTCTTCTCACTAAGTTGTTGAATCTTGTTATTAGTTGACATCTCTGATTAGGTTCTAAACACACTAATGTGCACTTTTTAATCCATTTTTCAAGCTTGCGTTATGTGTATTTTTTTAACTACGTTACGAATTAACAAATGACCGATACAGAGTTTGCGAAGACTCACCTACGAGACCACCTAGGCTCTCTTATTGTTGCACCAGTTGCAGAAGGTTTCTGGAGTATTCAGAAGTCGGCAAAAGAGCTATGTGATCGTAATAGTCAAAAGGACCAGATTCTTCGAACATTTCAAAATCTAGTCACAAAGATTCCAGAATGGTCTGATTCAACACTTGCTACAGAAGTAGAGCGCATTGAAAATGTAACGAAATGTGAATATCTAGATGACCTAATTATGGGTGTATTTATTTCATACATGAAGTCATTTGCATCTCTCCATTATCAGAGTTCTTCAAAGGAAGTTGAAATTAATTTTGATAGACCGTCTATTGCAAAATTTATTCATGAACTATATATTCACTCGGCGCGCAAGCTATGGCAAACAGCATATCTTCTAAATACCGATCTACCAGCAGAAACACATGCTCGTAATCGTCAAGAAGTTGAAAAAATTATTGGAGAATGCTTAGAACACGTAATTCGGTCATTCCTTCCTTGGAAGGCGATTACAAAGAAGTATTTTCATAACACAGACTCTGATGCTGAGTTTGTAAAGCCTGTCGAGGAAGACAAGAAGAATGTTACATTCTCAGACGAAGAAGAGTCTGATGAAGAGGAAGTAAAAGAAAAACTTGTTATTTCCGAAGAAGATGCAACCCTCGATATACCCGAACTAAATGAAGAAGTTGATGAAATGGCCGAGCTTGAAAAGAAGGCATCTGAAACTCTCGTTCTAAATCTGTAGAGAATTACGAAAAAGGATAACAAATGATGATGATTGTTGTAGCCTCCCTAGCAGTTTCTTTAGTTGCCTTTATTGCATATGCACTTGACCGTAAGGCCAAGGGCGAACCTATTTCTTGGGAGACCGCTGCAAAGATTTCTTTGTTCGGTGGTCTCGTAACGTCAGGGGTAGTATTTGCAACAGGATCATCTGACACAATGACAGAAGCTGTAAAGACAGTAGCAGACAGTGTTCCAAGTGTATCTGCTGTTCAGGAAATGTTTGTAGGTCTTCCAACTTTCTAGTCAATCATAGTTACTGAATTATTTTCAGAAGTTTCAACACCATAAACTTCTTTTAAAGAAGTAATTTCCTTTCGCGGAACTGCACTATCCTTACAGAAGCGAGCTATTGCCTTGTAAAGATGGAATCCGTGAAATCTATCATGTTCTTCGTCCTTCTTTCCAAAGAGTATTGAAGTACCGTCTTCAAGTGTTAACCATTTTTTGAAAAGCTTGTAAAGCAGATTATTCTCTTCTGGTTCGGGGAAGATATCCCAGTATAATGAAGTTGCAAGACGAACAAGGTCAAATGATGCAGTTGGTTTTATTTCAGGATATTTTGATAGATAGTAATCTGCATAATTATATTGTCCACCTGCTTCTTCCTCTACGCAAAAATGGTCGCTTATAAATAATTTTGGCTCTTTCATTCCGACGATTTTAATTGAAGCAATCCCTCTTTCAAAGTCAATAATTTTAATTGTATAACCATATGTCGGTACACGATATAGCGTACCGCCGCAATTATAATAGTAAAACTCCGTAGTAGTTGAGACGTACATAACATTATTCGCATGAAGGTCATTATGTGTCATACCAAAATTACGTTGCGCATATGCCAATGCAAACATTACCTGTGCAATCCATGCAAGATGTTTTTCTGTTTCTGGATTTAACATCATAAGTTCATAAAGCGTTCCTTCACATTTTTCCATTACAGTTACTTGAACCGGAACATCGTTGAATGTAGCCCATGCAAATGCTTCGTAACTTTCATCATCTTCATCTTCAGAATCATTATCTTTACAACTGCAAGACCGAACGTCAAAAATATAAGATGTAGAAACAGACGAGGAATCTGAGGCATTATCGATATCGTTATCTTCATCCTGAATAACCCTTGCAATATCAGCCATTTGAACATCCTCTACATGAACTGTATCTAGCTCCTTAACTTCTCCCAAATCTACTGTTTCGCCAAGTTGAATTGCAATTCGTGTTGTTCGCGTATGCTTGAAATCAGAAGTTTCTTGAATTTCATCTGATAGTTTTATATCAAACATTTTTCCAATATTTTGAGAAAACCAAGGACGATCACAAAGCTCACCGTAGTCATCAGAAATGTCAATTGTGTGCTTATTAGTATTTCCAGTAAAAACACCATAAACTTTAGGAAAATGTTGGCAACCTGTCTGTGAAAGAACAGCACTTATAATAGCACCAACATATGCTGCATTATTTGGATTTTGAATTTTATTCATTGCAGAGCAGGCCTGTTCAGATGAAGATGGTAGTCCAAGTGTCGTACCATATTCACCTCGCATCCACTTATATGGAGATACTAACATTGTTGTCTTTCGGTGAACATCCACGGTATTTCCGTTAACGGTTCTAATTGTATTATCACCAAGAATTGATACAAGCTCATCTGTAAACTTGATTCCATATATCGATAACGATTCTAGTTCCGAAGACTTGAATAATTTTTCAATCGGAGGAAAATACGGTTGAATATCCTGAAGATTCCAATGCGTTAATGAAGCCGACTCTAAAGAAGCTATATTATACTTATGAATCGATAGAGGAATTGGTGAATGTCTGAGTTCGCCATTGGACGTCTGCTTGCGCTTTACCATATTATAGAATTGTGTTAAAGCATAATCAAAAACTTCACGCAGTATATTAAGATGAACTTCAACATTAGGAAGTTTAATATAGATATGATACGTGAACGTTGTGCACTTGATTCGAAAAAAGCACCAATGATTGTTCTAATTGGTAAACGTGATACAGGTAAGTCTTTCTTAGTAAAGGATATCTTGGCAAATACAAGAGATTGCTTTCCAATTGGAACTGTAATCTCTGGTTCTGAAGTCGCAAGCCCTTTTTTTCAAGACATGGTTCCTGCTAAACTTATTCATGAAAGATATAATGCATCGATTGTTGGTGGAGCTATTAAGCGTCAGATGGCGGTAAAACAGTCTCGTAATCAAGAGAATCGAAGAGGTGGCAATTCGAACGTCGACCCGCGAGCATTTCTGATTTTAGACGATTGCTTATATGACAAAACATGGATGAATGAAGAATCTACTCGATATGTTTTTATGAATGGACGACACATTGATTTAGCAACATTGATTACTATGCAATATCCACTAGGTGTTCCGCCAAACTTGAGAACTAATATTGATTTTGTGTTCATTCTTCGCGAGAATGTTATAGGTAATCGTAAGCGTATCTATGATAACTACGCGGGTATGTTTCCAACATTTCAGATGTTTTGCCAATTTATGGACCAATGCACAGAAAACTATGAGTGTCTAGTCGTCTGTAATGGTATTCAATCTAATCGGCTAGAAGACCAGGTTTTTTGGTATAAAGCACAAGAGCATCCGCCATTCAAATTATGCGATGATTCGCTTTGGGCAGATAATAAACCTTTTACTAGCGCTTTACTAGCGGGTGAAGCGTACGACCCGGAGAAACTAAAACGTAAATCTAATGACCCGTGGGTAAAGGTGAAGAAGGTTGGTGATAAAACTTAATGCCTCCGTGTTTTGCGTCGATTATTTTTTCTCTTTTTACGTGTTATGCGTCTGCGACCACCCATTGCTCCAAAGCGCGCCGTAAGCGCATCTAGCTGAGAATCTACTTCAGGATTAGAAGTATCAATTGCATCTAATTCTGCAAGCATATCGCCAAGACCAGGAAAGTCTTTAGGCTTTGCCTGAAGTTTAGACTTTAACTTAGATTTACGCTCTTCTGCCTTAGCTTTCTTTTTAGCAAGCTCTACTGCAAACTCAGCACCTTTTTCAGTAGGCTTTCGTGCTCTCTTTCCCAAAGATTCTTCATCCATATCCATATCATACGCAC
>Ga0209107_10000815_pt1 | contig 17765 bp, 16 predicted proteins | sample LakErihyJuly2011_2_FD_187460 | JGI IMG/M metagenome (GOLD analysis project Ga0209107, IMG submission 187460) | Freshwater microbial communities from dead zone in Lake Erie, Canada - CCB hypolimnion July 2011 (SPAdes) (version 2) | ecosystem: Environmental > Aquatic > Freshwater > Lentic >... | reverse complement strand
CTTTTTTCATTTTTTGAAATTTATATTTTTACGAGCCTTTAATGATTATTTTACTTCCACTTATTTCATAATTCACAATACCACTTAATTGTAACATTTTTAATACACTTGAAATTTTCACATTTCTGGATATATAGCCAGTAATATTTTCAAATTCCATTTCATCCTCATATTGAATATCTACATTATACCATCGCTCTAATTCATTTACTACATCTTTGATATTGGTATTTTTAAATAAAAAGTAGCCGTCTTTCCATGCGAGTGCTTGGGCTTCATCTGCAATCATTATTTTAGTTTGAACATCCCCTCTTTTAATCACCGCTTGTTGACCTGGCTTTAGAATTTTTGCAGTTGCTGCTGATTTTTCGTTGATGATTTTTACAGAGCCCTCTAATAAGGTCGTTTTCCTATACTCCTCATTGTCATAAGAATTAATATTAAAATGAGTTCCTAATACTTCCACTATTTGATCATTTGAATACACATAAAAAGGAACACGCTTTTTGCGCTTATCCTCCAATTTGGCGATTTCAAAATAAGCTTCACCAGTAAAAGAAACTTTTCTTACTTTTTCATCAAAGTGCACTGGGTACTTCAAAGTAGACGCTGCATTTAATACCACCAAACTGCCATCTGGCAATATCACTTTAAATTTACCCCCCATCGGTGTTGAAATCGTATTGTACTTATTCAAATCATTGTTAGACAATTTATTTGAATTCCTAATTTTATAAATTAGTTCTCCTTTATCCGTTTTTAAAATACTCACCCCACTTTCTTGTGCAATTTCGCCATTGGATGCTTCATCTAAAACTATTTGAGAATTATTGCCCAAAGTTAAAATGGCAATGTTTTTTGCAGGTTGCTTGTCTTCAAGCTTTGCAACTGCATTTGCTATTGGCAATGTAGCATTACTCGCAAGTGAACTTCTGTAAAAGTAAATGGTCGTGGAAAATAAGAAAATAACCAAAATGGAGGCAGCGATTTGTAAATAAGGCATGCGGTTTAAAGTACTCTCTTTTTTAACCTGCTCTTTTATGCCAAATTGTATATAATTAAATATTTTATCCTCGAGCTTACTTACATTTTCAATGGACTTTGACGCCTCAATTGAATTTGAATTTTCCTCAAAAAATTCATCTAGCTTTTCTTTTTCTTTAGTGTTAGACTGATTTTTTAAATACCTGTCTAACAAGGTCAGTATTGACTTTATATCCAAAATATAGTTTTTTCTCCCCTATAAGAGTAAAAAACGGGATCTATCCCCTAGTCCAAATGGAAAAAAATTAAAAAAAGTTATTTTAGAGGCTATTTTTTAGAAGGCCAAGCGCCTTACCGATATGATTCTCAACGGTTTTTGAAGAAATATTGAGCTGCGCGGCAATTTCTTTATGAGAATATTGATCCTCCCTACTTAAAACAAAAACCTCCTGACACTTGACTGACAATTTTGCAATAAGTTGCTGTGTATGAGCGAGAAATTCCTTGTATTCAATTAATTCCTGTGCATTATATGTTTTATCAGGTTGAATAACTTCATTGGAATCTAATTCAGCTATTCGTTTTCGGATGACCCTGAAAACCTCATGTTTAACGCTAGCTGATAAATATGCATTCAATGAAATAGTCACCGAAATGGTTGCGCGCTTATTCCATAACTGGATAAATAAATCTTGAATAATATCCTCAGCGGCTTGTTTGCCTTTTAATATGGAAAAGGCGGTCAGGTAAAGGTTGTGCCAGTATTTTTTATATATACTTTCAAACGCTTGCGTATCATTTTCTCGCAAACGATTCAACAATTCAACATCAATATGATTAATGTTTATAGTCATATAGCAGGCAATCGTTAATGAATATACATCAATAAGATAATATATTAATCAATAAAGTTATACACCTAATTTAAATAAAATTCATAAAATTCATAACTTCTGAATAAAAATATTCAGTAGATTTATGATACTTTACGATTGCCACAAATACAAAAACCATGCAGCTTAAAAATTTACCCCAATTATTTATTTTCACAATTTGTTTGTTTTTAACGAGTTGTAGTAATTTTTTTAGTGAAAAAAATGGTGGTTTAGTTTTACCTGATGGCTTTGAGGCTGTAGTGGTAGTTGATAGTTTACCTGGCAGGGCTAGGCATTTGGCCGTAAACGAAAATGGGGATATCTATGTTAAGGGGAATCGCTTTGTGGAAGGTGGCGTGAATTTTGTTTTAAGAGACGAAAACAAAGATGGTCGCGCTGATATCATTAAAAATTTCGGCCTAAAAATTAGAGAAGGCGCCTATGCAACCAGTATGCGAATTCACAATGGCTATTTATATACTAGTTCCGAAATGTTGGTGTACAGATACAAACTTGATGCTAAATCAATGGTTCCCATGGGGGAACCTGAATATATTGTCATTGATAGTGGTCGCAGAAGAGAACATGATGGAAAACCATTGGCCTTTGATGGTAAAGGACATATTTTTGTTCCCTTTGGTGCGCCATCAGATGCATGTCAAGTGGAAAATAGATTACCTGGTTCTCCAGGCATGACCCCTTGCCCTATTTTAGATTCAAATGCAGGTGTATGGATGTTTGATGAAAATAAATTAAACCAATTCAGAACCGTTGATGGTGTAAAAGTGGCCACTGGTTTAAGAAGCTTAGTGGCAATGACCTGGAACACACAGGATAATACTTTGTATTGTGTGGGTCATGGCAGAGACGGACTTGTAAATACTTGGCCCCAATATTATAATGCATGGCAGAGTGCCTTATTACCTTCCGAAGCTTTTTATAAATTAAAACCAGGAGCGAATGCGGGTTGGCCTTATTATTACTTTGATCAAATGAAAGGAAAAGTAATGCTGAATCCTGAATATGGCGGTAATGGTGAAATTGAAAATAAAGATACGGCCATTGAAACGCCGATTGTTGGTTTCCCGGGACATTATGCACCTAATGATTTATTATTTTATACAGGAGATCAATTCCCTGCTCGTTATAAAAATGGCGCTTTTGTTGCATTTCATGGATCAACTATTCGTGCGCCGTATCCGCAAGCTGGATACATTATAGCATTCGTTCCTTTTGTAAATGGCAAACCACAAAAGTGGGAAGTATTTGCAGATGGATTTACTGGTAGGGATACTTTAGTAAATACAAGTGACTCTAAATACCGTCCCATGGGATTAGCGCAAGGACCAGATGGTTCCTTATATATTTCAGAATCAGAAAAAGGAAAAATTTGGAAAGTGAAATTCAACGGAAAAAAAGAGGAGTTTTCAGAAAAAAGTTTGGCAAAAATGAAAGAAAGGGAAAATAGAACCTATGTTAAAAATCCAGATATCGTTTTAGATAATTTAGAGCGTAATAAAGTAGCCATTGGTGGAGAAAAATTATACCAAATGAATTGCTTGATGTGTCATCAAAAAAATGGGAAAGGCGATGGCGTCAGATTCCCTTCAATTGCTGCATCCGATTGGGTGAATGGAAATAAGGATTCGCTAATATCTGTTATATTAAATGGATTGGAAGGACCCATAAAAATTAACGGCGAGCCCTTTGTTGGCATGATGCCTAAATTTTCACAGCTACCTGATCATGATATTGCAAGTATATTAAGCTATATAAGAAAAAACTTTGGGAATAATAGTGATTCAGTAACTAAAACTGAAGTTACAATTGTTCGTCAAAGATTAAGGTTAATCAAGATGAAACAAATGCAACTTCAGCAGCTTAATGAAAAGAAATAATTTATTTTACATAAATAGGATTCGCTAGTCCGTTTAAATCATATAGCACTTTGCCTCCCTTGATGGTAACTTCACATTCAAGTTTTTCAGTACCCTTTAATTTGAATCCGGTTTTATCATAAAAGCCAAAGTTGCCTTTTCTGACATTAAAGATGGCAATATCCGCTTCGGAACCTTCGGACAAATTACCTAATAATGGACGGTTAATTACCTGTGCAGGTTTCCAAGTACTTGCCTTGATAACTTCCACCAATGACATGCCCATATTCAAAAATTTTGACATGACACTTAATTGATCCTTCATAGAAGTGTTCATACTACCCGTATGTAAATCTGTACTAATTGTGTTTGGATAAAGCCCTGCTTTTAAAGCTGGTATTGCTTGCGAATAATTAAAACTTGCACCACCATAACCCACATCAAAAATAATTCCTCTTTTTTGTGCTTCTAATACGAATGGTTTTAAGTTGTTTTTTTCATCTACAATTTCCTCGCGTGCGCCCCCAAGCGCTGCATAGGTGTGCGTATAAATATCACCTGGTCGTAAATGCTTAAAAAATAAATCTTGAATCGGTAAATTAGGCTTAGAACCACCAAAATCAATGATTACAGGTAGTTTTGCTAAATTCCCTGCTTCCACAACACGATCCGTTGGCGTCCAATCTTCCCCATTAAAATGGGCTAGTTTAAACCCTACAATATAATCACTGTATTGTTTAGCAGCACTTGCAGCAAATTTAGCATTCATCTCTGCCAAATCCTGTTCGTAATTCCCACCACGCATTCCTTCACCTACAATATTTAAAAAAGAGAGTACCCTCGTTTGCGATACATCAATTACATTTTTCTTAAAAGTCGCAAAATTTTTCCAACCAGCGCCACCGCAATCCACCACGGTAGTTACCCCTACTCTAAATGTATAACCATCAGGCATTAAAGCACTTAGGCCATCACTTAAATAATGATCAGGTTGCGTGCCAGCAAATACATGCGCATGCAAGTCAATAACCCCAGGTGCTACAATCAACCCCGTAGCATCTACCACCTGTTTTGCATCTTTGGGATTTAAATTTTTATCAACTTTAAATATTTTACCTTGTTTAATAGCTACATCCATAACAGCATCTATGCCATTTTTGGGATCAATAACATGACCGCCCTTAACTAATACATCATAGATAGGACCTGCATTCTGGGCGAATACACCTAAGCTAAATACGAGTAAACCTAATAATAGTGCACACTGCTTTTTCATATAAATTAAATTTAAATAATAAGGAAATCGTTTTTGATATAGGAAAGCTACACATTTTGAAAATGAAATCAATTGCTTGAATAAAATATTTTTTGAATACCGCTCATCCCAAAATTTACCATGCGAAATTCTTAGTAAGATGTCCTTAATCATAACCTATTTAAAAAAAGTGTATAAAATATGGGTTATACATAACAAAATATGCGTTTTATTCATTAATTTTTGGTTCAAAATATAAACGATTGCTATGAATTTTATTGCCACACTATTAGTAACTAACTTACTTAACTTTTCGCCTGCCGACACGAATCAATACCAATTGGTAGTGGGATCCTACACAAAAAAAGGAAACCCAGGCATTGAAGTGTATTCTGTAAATGCAGTAACAGGAAAACCTAGTTTATTGTATACCAAGGAAAATGCAAATGCCTCTTATTTAACTTTAGCGAATGAAGGTAAATTAATGTATGCTGTTTCAGAAGGATCAAAAGATGCTTCCTCCGTAAATTCATATAAGCTAAATAGCAATAATGAATTTGAAAAAATAAACAACTCAGCCATTAAAGGAGCAGGTCCTTGTTTTATCACTTATCGTTCCGAAAGTAAAACAGTGTATACTGCTAATTACACTTCGGGAAGCTTGAGCGTTTTCAAAACAAATGAGGATGGCGCATTACTTCCAATTGCACAAGAAATAAAATACAATGGGTCAAGTATTGACAAAGCAAGACAAGAAGCATCACACGCGCATAATGTTGTTTTAAGTTTGGATCACTCCTATTTATTAGTCACTGATTTGGGTGGCGATAAAATTTACCAACATAAAATTTACGCGGATGGATTGTTAGACGAAAACTATACTGCCATTTCAATCACACCAGGAAATGGTCCAAGACATTTTGTTTTTGATGCCTCAGGCAAGCATGGCTATTTGATAAATGAAATGTCAGGTAGCGTGGATGTTTTTGCAATTGATCAAAATAAATTTAATAAAGTACAAAGCATTATAGCAGATACCTCAAGTACCAAAGCTTCAAAAGGAAGTGGAGATATACATATATCTCCTAGTGGCAAATGGCTTATCACAACCAACAGAGTGACGAGTGATGAATTAACTATTTTTAAAATCGGGGAAAATGGTTTACTAACTAAAATGTATCATCAACCCGTAGCACAGAAACCTAGAAATTTTAGTTTCGCCCCATTGGGTAATTTTGTTTTTGTTGCAAGTCAAAATGACGATAAGGTACAAATATTTTCATTCGATGATGCTACAGGAAAATTAACCAACACCCATCAGGATATGAAAATTAATGCACCTGTGTGTTTGGCGTTTTCGAATGACCCTATGGAAGTAAATCCAGAAGAAAGAATTAAAAAGTTAAATATCACTTTAATCCCTGTAGTCCCGCCAATTGCCAATTATGTAAAGCAAGTACAGGTAGGTAAATTGGTTTATATTTCGGGTCATGGCCCTGATAAACCCGGAGGCGGACAAATGTATGGCCATTTAGGAAAAGACGTAACCATTGAAGAAGGCGCAGCCGCTGCAAGACTTACTGGAATTTCAATGTTGTCTACTTTAAAATCCTATATCGGTGATTTAAATAAAGTAAAACGTATTGTGAAAGTGCTTGGACTGGTAAATTCTGATCCTGCATTTGTGCAACAGCCCGCTGTAATGAATGGATTTTCCAATTTAATGGTGGAAGTTTTTGGAGAAAGAGGTAAGCACGCACGCTCTGCATTAGGTGTAGCTGCGCTCCCAAATAATATTTCTGTTGAAATTGAAATGATTGTGGAACTTAAATAAATTAATAATATAAAATTTAAAAAAATGAAAACTCAAAATCGCCGCTCAATTTTTAAAAAAATGTTTGCTGGATTCTTAGGAATTACTGGCGCTAGTGTTGCCGCAAATGCAACACCAAATTCTGGTGTTGATGCGAATGGAAAAGAAGTATTTAATATTCAAATGGACCAAGACGTTCCCTTATTTTCTGGTGCCACTAAATTTGCAGGAATGGTTTTTGTTGCTGGTAAAGGCGCACATTTTGAAGGAGACATTAAAGCGCACACAGATCATGTATTAAAAGAATTAGAAAAAGAATTGATCAAAGCAGGCTCATCCATGGATAAAGTTTTAAAAGTGAATGTATACTTAGCTGACCTAGGTGATTACAAACAAATGAATGAAGTTTTTAAAGGCCGCTTTGGACCTAAACCGCCAGTAAGAACTACAGTGGCAACCTATGGTGGTGTTCCAGGAAACTCATTGGTTGAAATGGATTGTATTGCAATTGCGAACTAAAAATTTAAATTAAACATCATGAAACGTAGAGACCTGTTAAAATATATTTCCATCACGCCACTTGCAGGAGCATCCATAGTTGGTGGTTTATCAACCGCGAATGCGGCACCGATGGCTACCCCATTAGCAGTAGCGATGAAGCGCGATTTATTCGCTGAATTAGGCGTTCGTACATTTATCAACGCTGCCGGCACCTATACAGCAATGACCGCATCACTGATGCGCCCTGCAACCGTAGAAGCCATCAGACAAGCTTCGCACAAATTCTGTATGCTAGATGAATTACAAGACAAAGTGGGTGAAAGATTGGCAGAAATCACAAGGGCGGAATCCGTCGTAGTAACAAGTGGTGCTTTTGCTGCTTTAACATTAGGCATGGCAGGTATTTTAACTGGGCTTGATCCAGTTAAAGTAAGAGCACTTCCTAAATTGGATGGCACAGGCATGAAATCGGAAGTGATTTGTCAAAAATCACATGCCATTGGTTACAATCAAGCATTAACTAATACTGGTGTAAAAATTGTTATGGTGGAAACTTTGGAAGAATTAAAAAAGGCCATCAATAAAAATACAGCAGCAATGCACTTTTTACATGTGCAATCCGATAAAGGACAAATACAACATGAAGAATGGGTAGCGATTGGAAAAAAATATGGTATTCCTACCACTATTGATATTGCTGCGGATGTTCCTCCGGTTAGCAACCTTTGGCGCTTTAATGAAATGGGATTTGATTTTGTTGCTATCTCGGGTGGTAAAGCATTAAGAGGGCCTCAAAGTGCAGGCTTGTTAATGGGTAAAAAAGATTTAATTAAAGCTGCTCGTTTATCTATGCCTCCTCGTGGGGAAACGATTGGTCGTGGTATGAAAGTAAATAAGGAAGAAATATTAGGCATGCTTGTTGCCGTGGAAGAATTTGTAAAAATTGACCATGATGCAGAAGCACTTATATTTTTAGAGCGAATCAAAAAAATACAAGCAGCTGCAGAATCAGTACCAGGTGTTACAACAACCATTTCAACACCAGTATTAGGAAATGTTACCCCTACTTTAAACATTGCATTGGATTATAGTAAGATTAGTAAAACAGGTGAGCAATTACGTTTGGATTTACGTAACGGAAATCCTTCCATTGAATCAGTAGGCGGCAAAGATAATATTGGCATGACTGCATGGTCATTACAAGAAGGCGAAGATAAACTTGTTGCTAAAAGATTAAAAGAAGTTTTACAAAGTGCTGCTAAATAAATTAAAAGGAGTTATGAAAAAAATTGGATTACTATTACTATTGACAGGTTCATTTTATTTTACCCAAGCACAATTATTTCCTAAAACTGAATTAGAATATCTAACCTCTAATTGGAAGGGGGAAAGATTTGAAGATGGTCGCCCTAAAATAAGTGATGAATTAATTGCTAGAGCAAAAAAAATAGGTATCGAAGAAGCTTGGCAAGTACTTCATAACGAAGGATACAATAATCAGTTTGAAGGCAATTGGAAAATGGTACATGATGATGTTCCTGTGGTAGGTCGTGCTGTTACAGCAAAATACAGCCCTACCCGTCCGGATATTGAAGCACTTATTAAAGAGCGTGGCAAAAAAGAAGGGCGGACTGGCAACACGAATGCTTGGCCGATTCAAATTTTACAAAAAGGAGATGTTTATGTTGCAGAAGCATTTGGCAAAATAGCACAAGGCACTTTGATTGGTGATAATTTAGGTGCATCTATATTCAACAAAACTGGCAATGGCGTTATTTTTGACGGCGCTGCGCGTGATTTGTCAGGATTATCGCAATTAAAAGGATTTAACGCCTATGTACGTGACTTTCATCCTTCATTTTTGGAAGAAGTAGTATTAATCGGACTCAATGGCCCAATAAAAATTGGTGGTGCAATAGTCATGCCTGGTGATTTGGTTTTATCTGAAAGAGAAGGCGTATTATTTATTCCTGCGCATATGGCTGAAAAAGTAGTTGCTACTTCGGAGTTTATTTCAGTACGTGATCGCTTTTCAAAAGACGTTTTGAAATCAGGCAAATACAATGCAGGTCAAATAGACAATCAATGGACAGAAGAAATTAAAACTTCCTTTTTAAATTGGATAAGCGCCCACCCTAACGAACCTATTATTACCAAAGAAGCACTTGAAAAATTTTTAGAAAAAAGAACTTGGTAAGTTCAATTAAAAAAATAACATGAAAAATTACAAACCATTCCTCTATTTATCTTTACTATTATTTGTACTATCAGGTGTATTGTACTTGACACATGTAACTGATTTTTTAGGACTCGCATTAGCATTAGCATTTTTATCCTTAAGCTTAGGTGTTAAATCAACTGAAAATTTACAGGGATTAAGTTTTACGATGATTATATTTTCAGCTGTATCATTGTCCATGTTTCACCCTGAATATTTTAGAGTATGGGGTGGGTTTAAATTAGGCGGACTAATTGTACCACTCATTCAAATCATTATGTTTGGCATGGGAACTTCTATGAGCATGAATGATTTTGCCGCTGTAGTTAAAACACCCAAAGGAGTAATTATTGGTGTTTTTAGTCAATTTATAATTATGCCAACCTTAGGTTTTACCTTAGCAAGCTTATCTAATTTCCCTCCAGAAATTGCAGCAGGAATTATATTAATTGGTTGCTCCCCAAGTGGTCTTGCTTCAAACGTGATGTCCTATTTAGCAAAAGCAAACCTGGCATTATCCATTACAATTACTTCAATCACTACATTAATAGCCCCTTTTGTAACACCATTACTAATGAAATTATTTGCAGGCGCATTGGTAGAAATTGATGTTTTAAAAATGATGTGGGATATTAATAAAATGATCATCATTCCAATTGGCGCTGGTTTAATTTTTAATAAATTATTAAAAGGAAAAGCAAAATGGCTCGATGATGCCATGCCTATTGTTTCCATGATTGGTATCGCATGTATTATTACCATTATTACAGCTTCAGGCCGCGATAATTTATTAAAAATTGGACCATTATTAGTAATCATTGTTTTAATTCATAATACATTTGGCTATTTACTTGGTTATTGGAGTGCTCGATTGTTTAAAATGCCTGAAAGAGATTGTCGTACAGTAGCTATTGAAGTGGGTATGCAAAACGGAGGATTGGCATCAGGACTTGCAGAAAAACTAGGAAAAGCTGCAACCATGGGATTAGCAGCGGCAGTGTTTGGACCTTTTATGAACATTACAGGATCCATACTTGCTTCCTATTGGCATAAGAAAGAACCAAAGGATTAGTTTTAAATATAACTACACGTAAAAAGCCCTGTCTTGATTTATCTGGACGGGGCTTTTTCATTTATAAAAACAGAACCATGAAATTACATTTTAAAAAATAGCTAGGAAATAAAATACACGGGCTATGTAAGTTGCAAGTGGCTACTTAGTTAAATTGTATTACCCCATATTTATCATACTCATGAAAGCTAGCATTGACAGGCGACCAAGCAAACTTGATCATTTTGCCAGCATCATAATCTAGTCTGTAAAAGTTTGCGTTCCAACAAGCGCCTTTCTTTAACTCCGTATTTTGCAAAGGCCCAAAAAGAGAAATAGGAAAAAATAATTCAGCAGTCCATTTGTACATTTCATTGTTTTCTTGATGCACTTGCACTTTTTTAACCACTTTGCGTTTCCCTTCATAATGCCATGGCGTCCATCCCATTGCTTTTTTATCTAAATGGGGTACTAATAAAACCAATTCTGCGTTTAATGCATTCACTTCATATTCTAGATAAATGGGTATTTTAGGTTCCGGATGAAAAAACACTTCAAATACATCAGCCGTAAATAAATTTTCAAAATCCTTTGTGAAAGTGGAGGTCACTTTTTTATCATTTCCTGTAAAAAACACATAAACACCTGCATCCGAATAAAGTACTTTAAACTTAGTATCATACCCACGAATTCCTGAATCCAATTGAATCAAGTTAACCCATGCAGTGGAGTCCCATTGCACATTAGTACCAGCACCATCTAATACAAAATCGGCTGTCTTTTTAATCCTTAAGGTATCTGTAAAGCAATATGCTTGTACATGAAAAAAAAGAAAAACAAAAGCAAAAATTAAAGTGATTTTTTTCATATAATAAATTTGAAAAGATACAAATAAAATTTTATCAGGTTTAACCTTACTTACTCATCGCATTCAACAATCGTTCCATAATCTACAAGTAATTCCTCCCCTGCTTTGATATCCACCAATGCTTCAAATTGCTCTCCTTCATTTAAAGATAGGACATTAGGCGTTTCAGAATGATTTAAATAGATTACTAAATCCACTAGTTTAAACCCATATTCAGGAATAAAATAACTGTCCTCATCAAACAAACAATGATTTTCAATCAACTCCCTTGAATGCGACGGCAAAGCGTCCACTTCGGCTTTGCTTACTTTTATCCAATCCCCAAAGCCTTCTGAAAAAATATCCTTAGTGCCTTTGGGTATATCACGAATCGCAAAAACTCCAATACCATGAAGTGGTGAAGGCTTAATCATCACATAGGTTTGTGACTGCAACTGTTTTAATAATACTTCCTTTTTCATTTAATTTATCCTAACATTTTTTGACAAGCTAATAAGGACGCCTCCCAACTTGGAATATCAATATTAATTTCAGTTTCAATTTTTAGGGTATCCAACACGGAATAACCCGGTCGTTTTGCAGGTGTAGGAAATTGAGTGGTATTAATCGGATGCACTTCACAATTTAGTCCTGCATTTTTTTTGATTTGTTGTGCAAATTCAAACCAACTCGTAACCCCTTTATTCGCATAGTGATACACACCGCTTATTTTTTTACCCCCACTTACTTCATTGATTATTTTTATTGTAGCAATAGCTAAATCCTTTGCATAGGTAGGTCGACCAATTTGATCGCTCACCACATTTAAACTATCCCGCTCCTTCATCAATCGAATCATGGTTTTAACAAAATTATTCCCATGACTACTAAATACCCATGAAGTACGAATAATGATTGTATTTGGATTCACGGCTAAAGCCAAGCCCTCACCCTGTGCCTTTGTTGAGCCATAAAAATTGATAGGGTCAATAATAGTGTCTGTTAAATAAGGGCTTGTTGCATTACCATTAAAAACGTAATCAGTCGAAAATGTAATAAATAGGATATCATTTTTACCTGCAATTCGAGCTAACTCAGCAACAGCCGTTGAATTAATTAAACTTGCTACATCTTGTTCAGCTTCTGCTTTATCCACTGCGGTATATGCAGCAGTATTAATGATTGCTTGTGGCGACCATTGCTGTATGAGTGATTCAAATAATTCCGGCTTCGATAAATCAAACATACTTCTATCAGCAAAGATGAATTCATACATAGAATAACTAGCCGCTAATTGTGTTAACTCCCAACCTAATTGGCCATTGGCACCCGTTACTAATATTTTTTTTATTCTCATTGCGTGATTTAGGAAATTAAGTTTGGTAATTATTTAGAAACAAATTCCTTAGGTAATTTAGTCCATTCACTTGAAGGGAGTGACTTAAAATAATCGTAGGTTTTCTTGAGTCCTTCTGCACGATCCACTTTGGGCTCCCAGCCTAAAATGGATTTCGCCTTGGTAATATCTGGTTGTCTTTGCTTTGGATCATCTACCGGCAATTCCTTGTAAACAATTTTAACAGCTGATCCCGTTAACTTCAACACTTCTTCCGCAAAATCCTTCAAACTTATTTCATTTGGATTGCCAATATTCACTGGACTTGAATAGTCACTTAATAATAATCTGTAGATGCCTTCCACTAAATCATCCACATAACAAAAGCTTCTTGTTTGTGATCCGTCTCCAAATACCGTCATATCCTCGCCCCTTAATGCTTGTCCTATAAATGCAGGCAATGCACGACCATCATTCAATCGCATTCTAGGACCATAGGTATTAAAAATACGGATGATGCGCGTTTCCACCTGATGGAATGTATGGTAGGCCATGGTGATAGATTCCATGTATCTTTTTGCTTCATCATATACACCTCTTGGGCCTACTGGATTTACATTACCCCAATATTCCTCTGTTTGTGGATGCACTAAAGGATCCCCGTATACTTCACTGGTGCTTGCTACTAATATGCGCGCCTTTTTATCCTTCGCCAAACCCAAACAATTATGTGTGCCTAATGCCCCCACTTTTAAGGTTTGAATGGGTATTTTTAAATAATCAATCGGGCTTGCAGGTGATGCAAAATGTAAAATATAATCAAGCGATCCTTCAATTTCAATAAACTTAGTGACATCGTGTAATTTGAATTCAAAATTTTCATTCGTCATTAAGTGCTCGATATTTTTCATATCTCCCGTAATCAAATTATCCATGGCGAGCACTTTATATCCTTCATAAATAAATCGATCACATAAATGAGATCCTAAAAATCCTGCAGCACCGGTGATTAAAATTCTTTTTTGACTCATGATTTATTATTTGCTACCTCATTCAATTTTATATTTTTATCAAACAAAGCTCTTCTATATTGCTTCAATGATCACCATCTCTTAATTGACATCTGCCAACTTTCAAGCTTTTTTCAATTATAATCTTCCAATACTTTCATAGTGATACCCCATTTCCTTCATTTTCGCAACATCAAATAAATTTCGACCATCAAAAATTACTTTACTTGGCAATTCTTTTTCGATGATCTCAAAATCGGGTGTTCTAAATTCACTCCACTCAGTAGCAATGACTAATATGTCTGCACCTTCAAGCGCTTCGTATTGATTAGTGGCATATTTGATTTTATCCCCTATTTTATTTTTTACATTTGGCATAGCTTCCGGATCATAGGCAGTTATGGAAGCACCAGCAGCTGTTAAAGCGTTAATCATGTCAATGGCAGGCGCATCTCTAATATCATCAGTATTGGGTTTGAACGCCAATCCCCATAAAGCAATTTTCTTGCCTTGTAAATCATTTTTAAAATACGTATTTATCTTATTCACCAAATGCAACTTTTGTAGTGCATTTACTTTTTCCACTGCCTTTAAAATTTCAAAGTCATAATTTACTTCATTCGACGACTTTACTAATGCTTGCACATCCTTGGGGAAACAACTTCCCCCGTATCCAATACCTGGAAATAAGAAACGCTTCCCAATACGATCATCACTTCCTATTCCGCGACGCACCATGTCCACATCCGCACCCATACGCTCACACAATTGTGCAATTTCATTCATGAATGAAATTTTTGTGGCTAAAAAACTATTCGCTGCATATTTAGTTAACTCTGAACTACGCTCATCCATGAAAATTAATGGATTCCCTTGTCTAACAAAAGGGGCATATAATTCAGTCATCACTTTTTTAGCTTGCTCCGACTTTGTTCCAATCACTACTCTATCAGGCTTCATAAAATCATCCACTGCAACCCCTTCTCTTAAAAATTCAGGATTACTTACTACATCAAATTCCCCTTTATAATTTTTCGATATCGCATCCCTTACTTTATCAGCAGTACCCACTGGCACAGTACTCTTATTCACAACCACTTTATAGCCCTTCATCAATTTACCCATTTGATCAGCCACCCCTAATACATATTTTAAATCCGCAGATCCATCCGCACCTGGAGGTGTAGGTAATGCTAAAAATATTATTTCTGAAGCTTCTAAAACTTCTTCTAAATTAGTGGTAAACACTAATCGACCTTCCTTGGTGTTTCTTAAAAATATTTTTTCTAGTCCTGGCTCGTATATCGTGATTTGACCAGATGATAATTTATCCACCTTCGCTTTATCAATATCCACACAAGTAACCTTGTTCCCCGTTTCTGCGAAACAAGTTCCTGTAACCAATCCCACATAGCCTGTTCCTATGACTGTAATTTTCATTTTTTTAAATTTTAAGCATTAAAAAAGGAGTTTACCCCTGATGCTATATGTTTTAATTGTGCTGCTTCCATTTCAGTATGTATTGGAAGAGAGCATACCACTGGTGTTAAAGCATTAGTCACTGGTAAATGTAAATGTTCATTTTTCCCTTCCCCAAACATCTTTTGCAAATGTCCTGGCACTGGATAATAAATCATACATGGAATTTCAAGATCAGCCAAATGCTTTATAAACTTTTCGCGATCCACCCCAACTAATTGAATGGTATATTGATGATACACATGCGTACTATATTTATTTACCGCCGGTGTGATAATTTGTTGAATGCCTGCAAAAGCATGATTATAAAATTGCGCCACCTGATAACGAGCATGGTTATAACTATCCAGTTTTTGTAATTTAATATTTAATATCGCAGCTTGTATTGAATCTAATCTTGAATTACATCCCACCACATCATGATAATATCTAGCTGATTGACCATGATTGGCAATCATCGTCATTTTATCAGCCAAGGTTTTGTCATTGGAATACAATGCACCGCCGTCACCAAATGCACCTAAATTTTTACTTGGATAAAACGAAGTGGCACCAATATGCCCCATGGTTCCTGTTTTTTTTGTTTCCCCATTTGGAAAAGTATAATCACAACCAATAGCTTGCGCATTATCTTCAATCACAAATAAATTATTTTCTTTAGCAATTTGTAAAATCTCTGCCATGGGTGCAGCATGTCCATATAAGTGAACTGGAACTATCGCTTTCGTTTTTGGTGTGATTGCATTTTTTAAGGAAGTAATATCCATACAATAAGTAACAGGATCCACATCCACAAAAACGGGGGTTAATCCAAGTAAGGCAACTACCTCTGTAGTAGCAATATAGGTGAAGGAAGGAGTAATCACTTCATCTCCGGGTTTTAAGCCTAATGCCATCATCGCAATTTGTAAAGCATCTGTACCATTGGCACAAGGAATAACATGTGCAACTTGTAAATAGGAAGCCAAACTTTGACTAAAATCCTGCACTGATTTCCCATTAATATAGGAGGCACTATCCAAAACTCCTTGAATAGATTCATCCACTTCCTTTTTTATTGCCAGATACTGATTTTTAGTATCTACCATTTGAATTTTGCGCATCAATTCCATTTTGGCAAAAATACTATAAAAAGGGTAAAAGGCCTACCCACTAGAATATCTAAATATTGTATGTTTATTAGCAATAAATGTCCATTTATATGCCGAATTTTATTGATTTTTGCCTGACAGATACACCCTATGGTATTTTACAATCTATTTTTATTGCTCTATCAGCTCCTTGCTAAATGTACGGCCCCCTTTAATGGCAAGGTCAAGCAATGGGTTTTAGGGCAGAATGAGGTATGGAATGAGATAAAGGGCCATGCTGAAAAAATACAAAAGCCCATCATTTGGGTACACTGCGCTTCCTATGGTGAATTTGAACAAGGTTTACCCATCATTGAAAATATAAAGGCGAAATATCCAGGGTATCAAATTTGGCTTACTTTTTTTTCACCTTCAGGATACCTGCATCGCAAAAACGATCCAACAGTTGATTTTGTTACTTACCTACCCATGGATGGCGCCTCCAATGCAAAACATTTTTTTGATGTAGTAAAGCCCAAGTTGGTCATTTTTATAAAGTATGAATTTTGGTTTTATTATTTATCAGAAGCCAAAAAAAGAAACATCCCTACTTTATTGGTGGCTGCAATATTCAGACCAACGCAAATATTTTTTAAATGGTACGGGGGTATTTATAAAAAGATGCTTTCCTTATTTTATGCCATTTTGGTGCAAGATGAAAACTCAAAAAAATTAATTAGTCCGATTTTTCCAGCACAAAAGATTTTTATCACTGGCGATACCAGATTTGATAGAGTTTTGAGCACATCTAAATCAAGTACCCATTTTGACTGGTTGCAGAAATTGAATAATGATAAAATAATAATAGCTGGAAGTACTTGGGAAAAAGATCATATTTTATTAGCAAGCTTAGCAGAAAAATACACCCACCTAAATTGGATAGTAGTCCCACATCATGTAGACGACTCGTCTATTCAAAAATGTTTACAACTATTTAATAATGCTACTACTTTAACATCATTTGCTGCAAGCCACCAAAAATTTAATAACGCAAAAGTAATCATTGTTGACCAAATAGGATTGTTACGTAATTTATACCAACATGCTTATATAACCTATATTGGTGGCGGATTTGGCGCCGAGGGTATACATAATGTACTTGAACCAGCAGCATTCGGGAAACCTGTTTTCTGGGGACCCAATGATGAAAAATATATTGAAGCGCGTGGTCTTGTGAATGCGGGAGGCGGATTTAAAATACATGATGTAAACTCATTTAGCAAAACGCTTGACATATTATCAGGCCAAGCTGATAAATATACAAAGGCTTGCGAATCATCTGCAAATTTTATTACCCAAAATGCAGGTGCTACTCAAAAAACAATGGAATTTATTTATGAAAATCGTCTTTTGATCAATTGATCAAATTGTTTTACTACATTACTTTCC
>Ga0209107_10000814_pt1 | contig 17767 bp, 19 predicted proteins | sample LakErihyJuly2011_2_FD_187460 | JGI IMG/M metagenome (GOLD analysis project Ga0209107, IMG submission 187460) | Freshwater microbial communities from dead zone in Lake Erie, Canada - CCB hypolimnion July 2011 (SPAdes) (version 2) | ecosystem: Environmental > Aquatic > Freshwater > Lentic >... | reverse complement strand
GTTATGGCTCATCTCCTTTCAATGTTGGGGGCACTGCAACATCAGGGCAAGGCAACAATGGTGGACGAGGTGAATACCAATCTGGTGGAGGTGGCGGTGGTTCTGGTGCTGTTGGTACTGATGCTGGCGGTAATGCTGGTGGTGCTGGAGGCAACGGTACTGCATCGTCTATTACGGGGTCTTCTGTTACTCGTGCTGGCGGCGGCGGCGGCGGCGCAGAAGGAAGTCCTGGCACTGCTGGTGCGGCAGGCTCTGGGGACGCTGGCGCTGGTGGCGGCCCAAATAACGCTGGTTCAAATGCCAATAGCAACTCTGGTTCTGGCGGCGGTGGCGGGTCTGGCGGCAGTGTTAGAACTGGCGGCAATGGCGGTTCTGGCATAGTCATCATTCGCTATGCAGATTCTTTTGCGGCGGCAACGTCTACTACTGGTTCGCCAACCATTACGGTAACTGGTGGTTATCGTATATATCAGTGGACAAGTTCTGGTTCAATCACATTCTAAGGAACATAATGAGTCATTTTGCAAAAGTAGAAAACGGTATAGTCACACAGGTCATCGTGGCCGAACAAGATGTCATTGACTCTGGTTTGTTTGGTACCGGCTGGGTTCAAACTTCATACAACACTCTTGGTGGGGTTCACATGCTTGGCGGTGCACCACTGCGCAAGAACTATGCTGGCATTGGCTACAGCTATGATGCAACCCGTGATGCGTTTATCCCACCAAAACCATATGCAAGCTGGACGTTGGTAGAAGAAACTTGCCAATGGCAACCACCAACGCCAATGCCAGTTGAAGAAGGCAAACATTATCAGTGGAATGAAGATACATTATCTTGGAACAATTATGATTAAAGCTCAATATTGCAGTGACCACCAAGGTGCATGTGGTGTAATTAAAATTACAATTGGGAGATTGTAATGTCATTTCCAACGTCACCAACCAATGGGCAGCAAGCAAATATAAATGGTGTAACCTATGTCTACAGCAGTGCTTTGACTGCTTGGACAGTCAGCACGGGCTACGGCGACACTTTTTTAAATATCAGCGTAACTGACACTGTCAACAGCAGTAATTTGTTGGCCACAGGCATAGCATCAGTCACTGGCAATATCACTGGTGGTAATTTTATTGGCAACGGTAGTCAACTGACTGGCATTCCAATTTCCACCGGCGTGGCTGGACTGGGCACGGGTATTGCAACATTCCTTGGCACGCCGTCAAGTGCTAACCTTGCGGCTGCTGTCACAGATGAAACAGGCAGTGGCCCTCTAGTGTTTGCAACAGCGCCATCTCTTAGCGGTGTTGTTATCAATGACGGTTATACCGAAGAAGTTTATGCGATTGTTGATGCTGCTGGCGTAGCAATATCTCCAACCAACGGTTCTATTCAAACATGGACTCTGGGTGCAAGTCGCACACCAACTGCTGGCACATGGGCAGCAGGGCAGTCGCTGACGCTGATGATCAATGATGGTACTGCTTACACAGTTACATGGACTACTCTTGGCGTAGTATGGGTTGGTGGATCTGCTCCTACATTGGCAACTACAGGCTTTACTGTAATTCAACTTTGGAAAGTCAGCACAACGATCTATGGCGCATTGACTGGGTCAGTGGCCTAAATGTTAGCAGCTAAACTTCTTTCAAAGAGTGTCAGCGCTGGATCGGTGTACACACTGTCAGTAGGAACAAAAGCACCAGTTTTGGGTTCATCTGGTCAATCACCGTTTCCAGCTTCGGGGTGGACCAGTTTAGTTTCGAGCAGTAGTGATGACGCCTCCATAAGTGTAGCGTTACCTTTCACTTGGACATATAACGGAACAGGTCGTACTGCATTTTTTCCAAACTCAAATTTTTATATAACTTTTGGGTCTGGATCAACTCAATTCGGCGGACTAAGTGCAAGTAGTCCCAACCTGGATAAAATCTTTTTTGCAGGTACAGATAATTCCTGGCAAAGAGTGTCTTCATTTACTTCGAGCACAAATTATACAAGATTACGCTGGGAAGGAACCGCTTCCACGTCAGGAACTCCTGGCGCCCCGAACATAGTTTATGAACTCACATTTTTCAATCCAACTTTGACTGGTTCTGTGCCTTGGATGGAATTGTTGGTGGGCACACAAGCAAGAGTTGGAGGAATTTCTGGGTTGTATAGCTCATCAGCAATATTGACTGGTGGAAGTTTCATAACATCAAATTCAAATGTTGCCGCCAATCAAAGTTATGTGATGGTAGGCAATGCCACAGGAACTTCGTGGACAGTATATACTGGATATAGTGTTGGCGGTACAGGTTATTGAACTTATTTTTACAAAACCATTACAATCTGTCCACAACTATTTCAATCATGCCAGGCCCAACTAATACTAGCTCGTCAGTAGCATTTGGACAAATAACTTCATAACTTAAAAGGAAACCCATGATAGACAAAACTATTGAAACTGGAACAGAAGAAAGCCAAGATCATGCTGGCGGTTATTACAAAACAAGTGGTGTAATTTATGTTTGCGCTCATTGAAGACGGGGCAGTAGCCCAGTACCCGTACAACATTTACCAGCTAAAAATGGCGCACCCAAACGTCAGTTTCCCCGCAGACCCAAGCGATACAACGCTGCAAGAGTTTGGAATGTTTCGGGTGGCTTCTGAGGCTCAACCCACAGTGTCCGACACTCAGACGCTTGAGGAAGACCCGCCTGTTTTTAGTGCCGAAGATCAGCGCTGGACTCAGGTGTGGCGAGTGCGTGACATGACTGAGTCAGAAGTGCAACAGCGCAACGATAGCAAAGCGTCAGAAATTCGCACTGAACGAAACGAAAAAATAGCCAAAACAGACTGGACTCAACTGCCCGACTGTTCTGTTGACAACAAAACTGCATGGGCTACGTATCGTCAAGCACTGCGCGACATCACGGCACAAACTGGATTCCCTTGGACCGTTGACTGGCCTGAACAACCATGATCCAGAACCAATAAGATAACTACAGTATGCCAAATTTAAATCTCTCAACCAGTACAACACAATACGCTGACCTGGCAGAATACTACACAGCTGATGCTGATTATCCACCGGGCACTGTGCTGAGTTTTGGTGGCAACAATGAAGTCACAATTGCCATTGGCATCAACGATGTACGTGTGGCAGGAGTTGTGAGCACATGCCCTGCACATGTGATGAACGCAGGATTAGCCAGTGAGCACACAGTGATGGTTGCCCTGGCAGGACGAGTGCCCACCCTAGTAATAGGCACAGTGGCCCCAGGAGACATGATGGTCACAGCCGGAGGAGGACGGGCCAAGGCCTGTACAGCCCCTGCCCCGGGCACTGTGATTGGCAAGGCCTTGCAAGCGCACCCTGGTGGACAGGGCACGATTGAAATAGTTGTAGGCAGACTCTAAAATAATCTTGTAAAATGACAATAGTAATATCATCAGGAGTTACAATAACAGGTGGCGTATCTGTGCTTGGCGTTCCACCTCCCGAATTATATTCTTTCACATCTTTCACATTTACTACAGCAGGAACCGTGGGACCTACTGGACCAAGTTTGGCCACTCTTTTGGCTTCTTATAATACAGTAAGCAATTCTTGGTTAAACAATGTCGCCTATTTTAATGCTGTATCCGGTATACAACAATGGACTGTGCCCAAATCTGCTAGTTATAGAATTACGGCTGCTGGTTCTCTATCTGCAACAAGAAAAACATCTGGCCGAGGCGCAATTTTGCGAGGAGATTTTAGTTTAACTCAGGGTCAAGTAATTTACATATTGTGCGGACAACAGGACTTACAAACAGTTGGTGTTAATCCAACAGGTGGCGGGGGAGGTACTTTTGTTGTTGCTTCGCCATATAACACAGATGCTTCGATACTTGTTGTTGCAGGCGGTGGAGGTGGGGCACACGATGGTGCAACAGGATATAGTCAGTCAACAGCTGACGCATCATTTACTACTTCTGGTAATAGCGGAACCCCAAGCGGGTCAGCCGGCGGCACCGCCGGCGGTGGTGGCTTTTATCCAGCTGGTCAAGGCTCATCAGCAGGTTCTGGGTTTAGTGGCACAGGCCAGGGCAGAACAGCGTTTCCTGCTAGTGATGGTTCCCTACCTCAATCGTTTATTAATGGTGGAGCAGGCGGAGGTATTGGGTCAACTACAGGAAGCCCAGAAAGTAGTACAAAAGGCGGCTTTGGTGGTGGTGGATTTACGTGGTTTACAAGTGGCTGGGGTGGTGGCGGAGGAGGCTATTCTGGCGGCGGAACTGGCTCTAACAGTACTTATAATGGCAATGCCGGCGGCGGCGGCTCATATAATAACGGCACCAATCAAGTTCAGGTAGGAACTAACAATGCCAGCGGATATGTAACAATAGAAGTACTTTAAGTTAAGCTCTTGATATGCCAATAACTTTTAATTCTACACCAACAACGTTTGCCCTTAATCCAATGTTCTCAGACGGTACATTTACAGCATTTACCTTTACTAAGGTTGCCGCAATAGGACCAGTTGGTCCCACAGTTTCACAGTTACAAACAGCTATACAAATTGGCAGGATCTAATGTGTAGGAATACAAATTTAATTTTGACGCTAAATACATCAGGAACTAAAATATAGAAAGAAAACATGGCAACAGGACCGTTAACATTTGGACCAGGGATCATAATTGGACCCAATATTCAGGCAGGTCCTGATGTGATCATTCTGAATGATGAGTATCTCATAACCGAATTGGGTGCGTTTTTACTGACCGAATCTGGCGATCGACTGATCATTATAAATATTGACGAGATCACAACCGAATCAGGTGAGTCGTTAGAAACCGAAACTGGTGAAGTTTTGGTTACCGAAACATAAAATAGGAATATCATGGCAACAGTAACAATATTAAATTTACCAGGCACAAACACAGTAGATGCAAGCACAGTTGCTCCTGTGGTCTACAGTGGTACAACATTCAAAGCCACACTCACAACCCTGGGTGCGTTTATCAATACCAATGCTGTTACTTTGTCAGCCAGTGGCAACATCACTGGTGGCAACATCTTGGGTGGTGCCAATGTCAATGCCACAACACATACAGGTACCACTGTTTCAGTCACAGGCAACATCACTGGTGGCAACATCTTGGGTGGTGCCAATGTCAATGCCACAACACATACAGGTACCACTGTTAATGTGTCAGGCAACATTGATGGCGGCAACTTGAATGCTGCTGGCTTGAGTTTGAGTAGCAATGTTGTATCAGCACTCAATGTAACAGGTGCCATTGCTGGTGCCAACGTGACCACACCAGGACTGATTAGTGCCACAGGCAACATCACAGGTGGCAACATCTTGGGTGGAGCCAACGTCAATGCTACCACTCACACAGGTACCACAGTATCAGTGTCAGGCAACATCACTGGTGGCAATCTGGTCACATCGGCAGCAATATCGGCTGCCTCTGTATCGGCCTCGGGTAATATTACAGGCGGTAACTTGAATGCGGCAGGCTTGAGTTTGAGTAGCAATGTTGTATCAGCACTCAACGTAACAGGTGCCATTGCTGGTGCCAATCTAACAACTCCTGGACTGATTAGTGCAACTGGGAACATCACTGGTGGTAATGTCAATGTAGGTAATATTACAATTGCTACTGATTTGATCAGCAGTGCAAATTCAGTTATTACCATTGATCCAGCCACAAGTGGCAACGCTGGTTTGGTTGTGATCAACGGCAACCTGCAGGTCAATGGCACAACAACTACCATCAACTCCAACGTGGTCAGCACCAACGACTTGACTGTCAACTATGCCAATAATGCCATCAATGGCGCAGCGGCCAATGGTGGTGGTATTGAAATTGGCCCGATTGGCAGTCCTTTTATCACTTGGTTGTACAACAACTCAGCCAATGTGTTTACATCAAGCGGTGGCATCAGTGCTGTTGGCAACGTCATAGGTGGCAACTTGAATGCTGCTGGCTTGAGTTTGAGTAGCAATGTTGTGTCAGCCCTCAATGTGACAGGTGACATTGCTGGTGCCAATGTAACTACACCTGGACTGATTAGTGCCACAGGCAACATCACAGGTGGTAATGTATTAGGTGGAGCCAACGTCAATGCTACAACGCATACAGGTACCACAGTTAGTGTGTCAGGCAACATCACTGGTGGCAACTTGTCAGTGTCCACCGGCACCGTCACTGTGGGCAACATTGTGAATGCCAATGGCAATGGTGTGGGCAATATTGGATCATCTTCTGTTTACTTCAACACTGTGTTTGCCAAAGCAACATCAGCACAGTACGCTGACTTGGCAGAAAAATACACAGCTGATGCAGAATACACATCAGGTACTGTGCTGAGTTTTGGTGGTTCACAAGAAGTCACTGTAACTTTGACCGACGCAGATCATCGCGTGGCAGGTGTGGTATCTACCAATCCTGCTACCATCATGAATGCAGGACTAACTGGCGAGCACGTGGCCACCGTGGCTCTGACAGGTCGTGTGCCATGTTCAGTCACAGGCACGGTGCGCAAAGGCGACAGCATGGTATCAGCTGGCAACGGTGTTGCCAGAGCCGAAGCCAATCCTGCTGTGAGCACAGTGATTGGTAAATCACTTGAAGACTTTGACGGTGATTCAGGCATGATTGAAATTGTGGTTGGACGAGTATAATCACAACTGTCATAAAAAAAACCCGCTTAGGCGGGTTTTTGTTTTTCTAGCAATGCAATCTTGTCTTGCACAGCTTCTATGTTCATGGTTGACCACAGGCCAGGATGCATGGGTCTAGGCCACTGCCCCGGGTCAATCCAGGCATAGCCCAGGTGTTCGTAGTTCAACACCGGCACAAATTCATCGGTCACAACACAAACCCAGGTGTTGTATTCAAATTGGCCATCAGCACTGGTGAATTTTTCTAGCGGAACCAGACGGGTATAGTCAGGAAAAAATCCCAGTTCTTCTATGCACTCACGTTCCATGGCACCCAGCAAGGTTTCACCAGTTTCTACCTTGCCTCCGGGCAGTCCCCAGGCTCCGGGGTGCCGGTCATCATTGCGCAACAGATAAAGATACCTGCCAGTGGTGCCGCTACGAAACCAAACTCCCACGGCTTTCAAAGCACAATGCTCCAGGTTCCGCCATCGTACACACCTTGATAGCTCTTGATCCACTGAGTGCCGGTCCATTCATACTGTGTGCCGGTGTGTATGTTGGTAACATAATTCACCGTGGACTGATCGCTGGACACAAACACCACCAGCCAACGTGAGCCATTGAATTCAATGATGTCATTGGCCGACGCTACCAATGGTTGTCCGCTGGTACCGGTCCAGGCCGTGGGGTTGGAAGGATTGGTATGATCACCAGTGCCTTCAGTCAACAGATATCGTTGTCCCAACAGCGCACTGTCTAGGCCGTCACCGGGTCCACTCAACAACGGGTTGATAATGGCGTCAATTGGTGCCAAGGAGTTCTGTGGGGCAGTGTCAGGATCCACATCAAAAATTACCAGTCGGTCATCATTGGGGTTGATCACAATGGTGCCCACAATCACAGATCCGTCAGCTTGGTCCAGGCGTATTTGGCTGATACCTGGACGATACACACCATAGGCACTGATCAAGGTAGGCCACAGCAAACTGCTGCCAGCCACAATTTGTGTGGGAATCAGAGTGTCCAGGCTGCCATCGGGCACAATGGTTGGTGCGTACAAACACTGAATTTGATTTTCAATCACAACCAGTTTGTAGTTCCATGGAGTGATCAATAGTCGTGTGCCCAACAACAAATCATTGTTGGTGATGGCGTCATTCAAATCGCCTTGAGCATCGTACATGGACGCAACCACACGTTCCACCACACCCAGCTTCTTGACCTTGGCCGGCGGAGATAACCAAATTGGCATGGTAAAGGTCAAGGTTGCAATGTCAATGGGATTTTCCGTGCCAATGGGCACAGTACGACTTGACCATACTGTTCTGTCCAGGTACATCACACTCAAACTGGTCCAGTCAATGTAGTTGTCTGTGCTTTGAATTTCCAAACTGGGATTGAACAAGGTCAAAATCTGTTCCAGTAACTGCAATTTCTGGTTGGTGTTTGACGTCCATATGTCCACGTTCACAGTGAGTTTGAATGGCACAGGCATGAGTCGTTCAACTGTGAATGCATTGCCTTGTGTGGTTTCGTAACTTTCGGTCACACTGTCATAAGTGCGTTGTCGTACATTGATCTTGCTCACAAAGTATGGATCTTGTGTGCGACTTTGTTCGTAGTCCAGGCCTGTGATGTAAAAAGTTATCAAGGGTGTGGCTGGCAAACTGTTGCGTGAGTTTTCTTGTATGATGGTTTGCGCATTGCGACTGGCATCACCATAGCGCACAGGCACACGCAACAGTGCGGCATTGTTTACCCCGTCAGTTTCGTTGCCGTATTCAACTTGAAAACCTGAAAATACTCTGGTGATTTGCAACAAGAATCGGCGTATCTGTGCATCATAAAAAAATTGCTGAATTTTAATGCTCCTTAACTGGACTTTTGTCCTGGTTGTGTGGGCGGGAATGGATTGGGCGACTTACCACCATCTTGATTGCCGTTGTCTGCTTTGGGCCGCAGTATTTCACTGAGACTCTGGCGACTGGGAATGGCGCCTTGATCATTTGTGTTCACAGTGTATGTATTGTTCACAAAGGTACTGCGCAAAGTATTGTTGGTAATACCATTGTTGAGATTGGTACGCACATTATCCTCAATTTTGATCCATCTTGAGCCATCATAACGGAAAAGTCTATTTGGCATGTAATCCAATCTCAAAGCATAATCTCCAGCCACAGGGTTTGGTGGGAAATTCACACCAGGTGTGACTGGCAATCCATTGGGGGCTTGCCCATCTCCGGTGAGATAGCCCATGGTATATCCTTCACCACGCGGGGTAACATTCATGCCACCTTGTGTGCCATCCACAGTGTCGAGAGATTGATTGGTCAATGAATCAGGATTAGCAGGTTGTCCATCCAGCAGTGTGGGCACAATGTAGAACTTGGTAACATCGTAGCCTGACAGTGGAACATCGGCATCTGCTTGAATCAAGATGGCATCATTGATTTCGTAATCTTTCTCACGTGTACCTTGAATGTCGCTGATGGTGGCAGGAGTGTATGGTCTCCAAAATTCTGTGTTGGTGATATCTGTGTCAGCAGGAGTATTTTTCTGTGCTTGATAATAAGTATCGCCATAGTTCACAACAGTGCCTGAAGGGTAGAAATTGCCTGGATCCCAGATGTTTTCTGCCACAAATGGCTTGTTGGTAATTTGTGCAAACTCCTGTTGATCTTTCATGGGGGTGCATTTCACCCGCCACAAGTGAGGCAACCAAGTTTGACTGAAACCTTCACTTGCAAAGTCAGCATCCTGTATCACATAGTATCTGGGCAGGGCTCGGGGTATGTCTTGATTCAGCGGATGGTAGTCTGTCAAGTTGGGAATCTCTATCACATCACCGTTCATGAGCTTGCGCTGAAATGTGTCAATCATGGTGTTGTAGTGAAACGTCATGAATATGGTGTCGTTGTTTAAGAACAGGCCAAACTGGGTCAAGTCAAAGTCCACGTCTTGTGTGTTGTACACACCGCGCATGACATACACATCCGGATCGTAAATTCTGTCACGGTTTTCCAGCAACAACAAGTCTTGAATGTTCAGCACATCCACATCTGCATAGGTGGGTTGTGTGGCATCAAAGTTGCCACTAAATGCCGAATCCTCACCACCGGCTTGTGGTCCCATGTAACGATGGATGTAGATATCCAGTCCACCAACGGTGTACATTTCACGTATGGTGCGGTCCAGGAATTGGTAATCTCTGGTGCGATTGGGGCGGTATAAACTTAGGCGGGGCATGGTATATTTATAGTACTTTGGGTTTACCATTGTGCGGGTTGACCGATAATTGCCCAAATGCTATAATACGGACTTAACAACAAAGGAGTGAGTGATGAAAGCACACAATTTTGTAAGCAAATATGCTACCTCAAATGGCAGCAAAGCAATAGTGCCATATGACAAAGTAAAAGCCACCGAAAAATGGGTGGAGTATGCACTAGATGTCAAAGACATGCAATCTGAGATGATGAGCACACGAGATTTCAAATTAAAATGTCAACTCATGGACGCACTAGAGATAGCCGAGCGTAAAAAAGCATACATGTATCGACACAAAAACTTCAATATCAATCGAGCATCGTATTTGTTCGATCTAGTAAAAGATTTGCCAAAACAAATTGCTTGACCAACAATTACCATTCTGTTATAATTACTTATAATTTAAGGAGCCCTGATGAACGCAACACGAACCGCTGTCAAGCCGCTGAACCCTCGCAGTCCTGATACCAAATACACAGGGCTGGAACCCGCATGGCGTGTGCAACCCACAGATGACCGCACCAGTCAACTGAGTTCAGCGTTTTCATGGTACAATTACTTTTACGGCAAAAAAGACGCTCGTGAAATGCTGGTGGCATATTTGGAAAGTCACGGACGCAAGGCAGATGTTCGCGCATTGAAAGGCGTGCCAGACTCGGCAGTTCGGTTGACCACTGCATGGCTGTGCCGCATGAGCATGGTGGGCCTGGAACTCACAGACACAGAACAAGTTCGGCTAGAAGGCTATATTCAAGAAATATTAACTGCACGTGAACCTGAAGTGGTGGTGGCGGAAGCGGTCCCTGCGGTGGCCAAACCCAACATTCAGGATCGTCTGCGTGAAAAGGTGTCAGAATGTGCCGGTGAGCTGGATGGCATGTTTGATGAGTTTGTCACAGCCGGCGCCAAGATGTCAGCAGACTACAAGCCAATCATGGTGATCCGTGGACTAAATGTAGCACCTCAAATGATTTCAGACATTGCAAATATTTGGAAAGACAAATTGTCAGAGTTTGAAACTGTGATTGAAGGTAAAGATGCACAATTGGTTGAGGGTTACAGTCACTTCAGCAAAATCCAAATGCGTAATCTTGTGAAGTTTTGTGAAGCGGTGATCAATGACTGCGGTGCCTATGTGCAGATCAAGAAAGTTGAACGCAAGCCACGCAAGGTCAAGGCAGTGCCGCCTGAGAAACGTGCCGCCAAGTTCAAAGTACTCATGGACTTTGTGGAACTCAAGCTCAAGGGCCTGCCAGCCGCAAGTCTTGTGGACAAGGCAGAAGCATGGTTGTACGACACCAAGAAGCGCAAGTTGATTCACCTTGTGGCTGACAGTCACACACAGGCATTCACTGTCAAAAGCAACAGCATCATTGGTTTCAGCACCATTGAGACCATGCAAAAAACTGTGCGCAAGCCAGCAGATGTTGTTCGAGCAGTGCAAGCGGCAGGCAAGCCGGCAGCACGTAAGATCTACAAAGACTTGACCACAACAGAAACTCCGTTCAACGGCCGCGGCACAGAGAATTTGATGGTGCTAAAGGCCTGGTAAATATTGAATGCTTAAAGATACCAGATACCTATTAGACAAGGTCGAGTTTTACATCACAAATGTTTGTAATTTAAATTGCGATCAATGCAACCGATTCAACGATTATAAATTTGCCGGATGGCAACGCTGGAGCGACTATGAGTCCATCCATCAACGTTGGGCCGAATTGGTTGACATCAAATTTCTGGTTATCCTCGGCGGTGAGCCGTTGCTGAATCCTTCTATAAATGAGTGGATAACCGGGCTAGGCAACATATGGAAAAGGCCAATACAGATCTTGACCAACGGAACACGATTAAATCAAACACCGGGACTGTATGAAACATTGCTGTCCTGGGACCCAGACCCCAAGCAACTAAAGCACTGGATTGGTATCAGTGTTCACAACATGGCAGACATGGATTATTATGTACAAGAAGCCAAAAAATTTCTTCGCGGGAATATACAAACCGTAACTGACAAAGCAATCATGTACGGAGCCGATTTGGCACTGCTGGACGAAAACGGTGTCAGGGTACATTTTTGGATACAAGACAATTTTTACAATGCCGCAGTGACCAAAAATGAAAACGGTGAGTTGACATTGTTCAACAACGACCCGGAACTGGCACACCGACACTGTGGATTTGTACAATGGAAAAACTATCATTTTATACGTGGTACTTTGAACAAGTGTGGGCCTGCCCCGTTGTTTCCTGAATTTGATCAACAACATCCACTGGCCATCAGCTCAGCTGATCGTGAACTGATCAATGCATATCAGCCCTACACCATAGATCAAGTGGAACAACAGGGTACTGATATTCTAAAGACAATTGACGACATGCTGCCTCAATGCAAATTTTGCCCAGTGCCTGCAGACATGAAATATCGACAAATTCATGCCACACTAAAAAATAAAACAATTCCTATATCGCAAATCAAAGCAAAAGAACTGCAGGAATTGCAATAAATACAGGAACCGGAGTTCCTGATGCCAGAACAGCAACAACAATCACTGCCCACACTGAAACAAAACTTAATTGAATATGTCAAGCTACAGTTAGGCGGCGACATCATTGACCTAGAACTAGACCCCTCACACTACGAAGCGGCCTATCAAAAGACCATTGGCACTTACCGCCAACGAGCCAACAATGCCTATGAAGAAAGCTACAGCTTCATGCAGTTGGTACAAGACGTTAATATCTACGAACTACCCCAGGAAGTCATAAGTGTACGACAGGTCTTTCGACGAACATTTGGTGACAGCTCAGGTCCGTTTGCTTCAAACTTTGATCCGTTTGCACAAGCATCACTCAACGTTTACCTAATGAACTTTAACGTGGCAGGTGGTCTGGCCACTTACGATTTCTACAGTCAGTATATTGAACTGGCTGGACGCATGTTTGGCGCATTCATGGTCTACACCTACAACCCTGTGACAAAGAAACTGCAACTGATCCGAGATCCCAAAGGGTCAGGCGAAACTGTGTTGCTGTGGAGTTACAACTTGAAACCTGAATTCAACCTGTTGAGCGACTATCAAATATCACAATGGATTCGTGACTACATGGTGGCCAATTGCAAAATGATCATTGGTGAAGCACGTGAGAAGTTTGGCACCATTGCTGGACCGCAGGGCGGCGGAACCTTGAATGGCACTGCCATGAAATCCGAAGCACAGACTCAAATGGATGGCCTGCTGGAACAACTCAAAATGTACGTGGACGGCTCGCAACCTCTTACCTGGGTTATTGGCTAAACTACTCACACTTTTATTTAAAATTGTGTTATAATCCTAGTACACAAGTATCAGGAGAATCAAAATCGACTTAATGATCGACATTGAAGGTTTGGCCACAGGCCCCGAAGCAACAATATTAACCATTGCGGCTCAGGCATTTGATCCCGTTGGCACCGGTTACTACCAGCAACAATACTATGCTCGAGTAGATCTTGAAAGTCAAGAGACACGTACTATTGAGCAAGGCACCATCAACTGGTGGGCCCTTCAAGGAGCCGCACAAGACGAAGCCTTTGCAGAAGATGGGCGCATACCACTAGACCAAGCGCTGGACGAATTGCATCGATTGTGTTGGAAATGCAATCGTATCTGGATGAATGGGCCCACTTACGACGCCAACATCCTTGAGCACGCCTACAAAAGCTATAGCAAACCCTTGCCTTGGCAATATTACAAGATCCGTGATGCACGAACGGTATATAGTTTGTACCCAGGGTTGCCTCGACCTGCTACCAGCCATCATGCGCTGGAAGACTGTCGCAGACAGATTGACATGCTACAGATCACACTAAAGTACTTAGGTATTAACAACGTGGTATAGTAAATACAATATGATGTTAAATTTTCTTTACGATATAATAACCTGGCACCTAATAGGCTACGGAACTGGCATTGCATTAATATTGTTGCAATCTAGAATGCATTTTTTCTGTTTTAGCTTTTATTGGCATAACAGTGTAAGTCATAAACATTACACCATAACTCCGTGGTTGCAACATATTATACGATTTTATCAGTGGATCAACAGTACCATATGGTATCAAGGACAAATGACAAATTTCACAGCTGAGCATCGTATACATCATCAGTATACTGACTCTAATAAAGATCCAGTAAGTCCGCATCGTTTTACCCTGAGAGAATTGTGGACCTATGAACAACGTCCAGGCGCCGCCAGATATGTCAGCCCAGAAGAGGTTGAAAAATATGGCGACCCCACAGTAGAACCTAATGACCCTGCCACGTTGTTTTACAAGCGTCATCAATTTCAAGGAGTTTGGATTTCTATCTTTGTTTGGACCATAATTCTTGGACCCGTTGGATTTGTGCTAGGCTACCTCATGCCATTTTTTAATCAATACTATGGTATTTTTATTGGCGATTGGGTGTGGCACAGATTTGGATACAAACACAAAGAAGATAAAAGTCAGGCAAGAAATTTCCTACCATTTTCTTTTGGTGAAGGATTGCATAGTAATCATCACGCTCATCCATACAAAATCAACAAGGCATGTCGATGGTTTGAAATAGATTTTACCTATTACATGTTAATATTGTGTAGCTGGGCCAGAATAATAAAATTCAATCCTCAACTAAAAGAATTTGCATGATCATTGGCGTTTGTGGATTTATTGGCTCAGGTAAAGATACTGTTGCAGACTATCTTGTAAATTTACATCACTTTCGTAGAGAAAGTTTTGCCAACACACTAAAAGACGCTGTGGCTGCTGTGTTTGGTTGGGATAGAATGATGTTGGAAGGGCGTACTAAACAAGCCCGTGAATGGCGCGAACAAGTGGATCCATGGTGGGCCGAACGCCTGGGAATACCACATTTGACACCGCGCTGGATCTTGCAAAACTGGGGCACAGAAGTGTGCCGTAAAAACTTTCACGATGACATCTGGATTGCCAGCCTGGAAAACAAACTACGTGCCAGTACTGATGACATTGTAATATCAGACTGTAGATTTCCCAACGAAATCGCAGCCATCAAAAAAGCTGGCGGGCGTGTGGTGCGTGTGGTGCGTGGTGCTGAACCTGAGTGGTATGACACAGCCGTGAGTCGCAATCGTGGACCCAACGGCAATTCGACCTGGGCATTGAGTGGTAGGAAACTAGAACAGCTGGGCATTCATGCATCAGAAACAGCCTGGGTGGGCACCCGGTTTGATGCGGTGTTAGACAACAACGGCACCTTAGAAGACCTATATCAGCAGGTTAAAAAACTTGCAAACAATTAAGTGTCTGGCTCAAGATCACCAGGTCGCCAAATAGTTTCAGAACGTGAAATTTCTTCCACACAATTCCTGCACACTGTGCGAAGATTTTTCAAAGCTGAATTGTTGAGATCTCCATCCACATGATACACCAGCAGTTGGCTGATAATTCTAGCCCTGAATCCACATCGGTCACATGTGGGTTTTTTCTTGTACCCTGACGATTGCCAACGAGGCACAGGCGGCTTTAGTTTTTTTCTTTTTTTGATGCAAGTGGTACACTGCGATCTGTAGTACACTCGATCGTACTTGTGATAAGCAATGGCTCGGTGCCGAATTTTACAAACACTACACATGGGTCTCATACTGGTATTTATCATGCGGACCTATATATAGGTCGCCGTAACACACCTTTTTTTGGATATACCTATAAATATCTACAACTTGAAAAGGAAGACATCATGGCACTAACATCACCAGGCGTAGAAGTAATAGTAATTGACGAAAGTCAGTATATCCCTTCCGCGGTAAACACAGTACCCTATTTTTTAATTGCCACTGCACAGAACAAAGCTGATGCAGCCGGTGTGGGCGTTGCAGCCGGCACAACTGCTGCCAATGCAAACAAAACTTACCTCATTACCAGTCAGCGAGATTTGGCAGCCACTTTTGGTGTACCATTCTTCTACAACACCACAACTGGCACTCCGATCAATGGATACGAACTCAACGAGTACGGCTTGTTGGCAGCGTATTCTGCACTGGGTGTTACAAACCGTGCTTATATACAGCGTGTGGACATTGACTTGACTGAGCTTACTGCCAGTTTGAGTCGTCCCACAGGCAATGCCAACAATGGTTCTTATTGGTTGGATACCAGCACCAGTTTGTGGGGAATTTTTGAATGGAGTGAAGTTACCGGCACATTCACAAATCAAGTGCCCACAGTGCTGACTAGCACAGCTGATGTAGTAGATGCAGCCACTGAAGACTACACTCCTTTGCAAACTGTTGGCAGCATTGGTGACTATGCGGTCAGCGCAGTAAGTGTTCACAATCCAATTTATTACAAACGCGGTGGTCCCACTGCTGCTCAAACTTCTAAGACTGCATTGAGCAATCTTTACAACACCTGGGTATGGGTTGGCAGCGACGATTGGAAAACTTCTTGGCCCACAGTGCAAGGAACCAATTCAGTAAGTACTGCATTGACCAATGGTTTTAATATGTTCATTAATGCTCAGTTGGTCACAGTTGGCTCAGGCGGCACAGCACTTACCGTAGCTGGGTTGGCCACAGCCATCAACAACGCTGCCATCACAGGCGTGTCAGCAGCTTCTATCAGCAACAAACTCACAATTTATGCTGATTCCACAGCAAGCAATGACGGTTCAACTGCCAATGGTGGTGTTGTTTCTATACAAGCTGGTCCCAACGGCGGCACCTCTTTGTTGACAACCCTGGGCATTACAGCTATTGAATATTATGCGCCAAATTATTTGCCAGGCTACAGCTATCAGCAACCACGTTGGTCATCAAGCCAGACACAGCCGGCACCCACAGGCAGTGTATGGCAAAACATCAGCTCAGCTGGCAACGGCATGAGTTTGAAAGTCAAAACATACAGTGCCGCGTTGGACGTATGGGTACCACAAGTCAGCAACGTGTATATATCAGACGCTGCCGCTAATTATACTCTTGATCCTTCAGGAGGTGGCAGAAATATTCCTGTAGGCACAACTTATGTAGAATACAATACATTGTTTTACGAAGATAACATGAACACCAGTGCTTTCACCATATATGAAAGAATTGCATTGGGCGCCACAGTGATCACTGGTGATACTGTGCCTACTACATTCATAAACGGAAATACTTTTGCTGTGCAAATAACTGAAGCCGGATCATCAGAACTTTCGGCAGCATATACCGTAACGCTGGCAGGTACAACAGTCAGTGCGTTTATCAGTGCTGTGAGTGCTGCTGACATTCCTTATGTGAGTGCATCTGTCAACACTGCTGGTAACATTGTGTTTACACACAGTCAAGGTGGTACAATTTATTTGGACAATACAACAGGAACTCCAATTACCACCGCAGGATTTACATTAGCAACCACGGGTGTCAGACAATCGGCATATGTGTCAGATGCATTGGTATTGAGTAACTGGGTCACCACACCTGAATTCACCTACACTGCCAGCGACACTGCACCTGACCAAGATCCTGCAGATGGACGACTGTGGTATTACAGCTCTGTGGATGACGTGGACATCATGATTCAAGAAAATGGTGCCTGGGTGGGTTACCAAAACGTAACCAATGACACCCGCGGTTTTGATTTGACATTGACCAACGCATCAGGACCTATTGTTGCAGCCGATGCACCCGTCACACAAAACGACACAGCCGAAAGCCCGTTGCAATACGGTGATCTGTGGATTGATACCGGCGATTTAGAAAACTACCCATTGTTGTATCGTTGGGAACAAGTGAGTGGTGTTGATCAATGGGTGTTGGTCAACACAACAGATCAAACTTCATCAAATGGTATTTTGTTTGCGGATGCACGTTG
>Ga0209107_10000813_pt1 | contig 17775 bp, 23 predicted proteins | sample LakErihyJuly2011_2_FD_187460 | JGI IMG/M metagenome (GOLD analysis project Ga0209107, IMG submission 187460) | Freshwater microbial communities from dead zone in Lake Erie, Canada - CCB hypolimnion July 2011 (SPAdes) (version 2) | ecosystem: Environmental > Aquatic > Freshwater > Lentic >... | reverse complement strand
TTAATTACTACACGGCATTATTGCTGTGTATGTATCAATTATATACTTATTTAGCCTCGCTGTCAACCTGTTTTTGCATTTTTGAACAAAAATTTTGAAATATTTTTATATTTCTTTGGTTAACTTTGTTGCTATGTGACTAATTGTATAGTGGTCTATACTGTATGTCAACGGATTTGTTGTATTTTTACAACACTTTTTTACCACAATTTTGGTATACTATTCCAGAGTGCCATGAAATCTATATATGGATCTTTTCCATTTTCTAAAGATATATGTAACGCTAGACTAGGAATAGGACTGAACAACATAACATCAGGTTGATTCCATACTTGATTTATAGTTTCGTCCTCGCCTTTACGTAAAATCCATTTTGCTGATTCTTGAAACCAATAACGATATTTGTCATATATCTTACGGCTAGACAGGCATGTATATGTTGTATGTTTTACAGTACGATAGTGCCTATAGGGTCCTAATAATATAAAACTTTCATATAAATTCATTGTATATCTATAGATATCATCATGTGGATTTATTGAAATCATTTGATCCGTATTGCTTTCAAACTGATCAACAGAATCAATCATATCCTGTATTGCTGTTGGAAAATGTAAATAATCATCTTCAATATGATACCATAAATCAGTAGCATGTTTTTCAACTTGCTCATAAACTTTATAGCATGTATGGCTGGCGCCTGTTCCGTCCTCTACTGGTATAAATTCGCTAGGAAATTTACATTTACTAATAATTGATTTAATATCAGTAACCGCCGCTAGACTGCTATGATCGTCAAGTACAATTAGTTTAATATTGTGTTCTTTGACATTATTAATACTGTTAACCAAACTACTTAAACAAGTATTAACAATTTCATGTTTAGGAACTTTATGATATCGGCCGCCCTGTTCTTCTCCATTTAGCATGTTCACACGAGTGCAGGTTCTAAGTATGATGGTTAGATGTCTTGACATTTTAATTATCTTTATTTTTGGGATTAATGTAAATTATCACATCGTCGGTACGTCGATATACCGCACCATTCCAAATATTAACTTCTGCATCTATATTATTTTCTTCAAAATATTTTTTAATATTTTCCATTAACTCATATCCCCTTTTGTCAGGGATATCTTCTATAAAATAAATTCCATCTTTTTTAGTTTTATGAAACCAATTTTTAAGTGTTGCTAATTGTGTTCCTAATTCATGATGCCCGTCATCAATGATAATATCAAATGTTTCGTCTGCAAAATTTTTAGAAAATACAGTGTCTGTGGAATCAGTTTTAAAATACAGATGTATATTAGGATTAGTTAATAACTCTTGGTGGAATGCTAAATTTGGAAAATGAAATTTGTCATTTAGATCTAATGCAGTTAGATCATATTTTTCAAAATATTTTGAGTATAAATGTATGCTACCGCCTGACATAATTCCAATTTCTAATAATTTAATATCAGATTGAAATTTTGAAAAATGTGTTTCATAAAAATCTATATATGTATGATCGGTTCCTTTATCCGTAAAATACCCGCTTCCTGTTTGATCAGGGTCGTATTTTTTAGATAATTCTAAATAAAGTTCTTTTAATTTGTTCATGTTATTTTATGTTACCAAACAAAATTATGTTTGTAATAGTCTACAATTTTGATAAGTTCTGTATCAAAATCTGCTTCAGCCCTCCAGCCTAACTTTTGTAATTTTGTATCATTGATGCTATAACGAACGTCCTGGCCCTTACGGCCCCAACTGAAATCTGTATACTCGTCATAGTTCTCTGTGCCGGTGCATAATTTTATAATTTTCTTTGCAATATTTATATTACTGTCTTCGCTATTGCCACTGATATTAAATATTTCTCCAGTGACTCCACTTTCGATAATTGTAATTATAGCATTGGCAGTATCAGTAACATGCAACCATGTTCGTCGAGGGCTTCCATTTTCGTGCAATGGAATTTTACGATCTATACTTAGGTACTTGACGGCCTTGGGAATAAGTTTTTCAACATATTGTCCAATGCCGTAATTGTTAGTTGGACGAACAATTACCCATGGAATATTATGTGTACGTGCCCATGCACTAATTAACATATCTGCTCCAGCCTTAGTAGCACTATATGGATTACTTGGTCTTAATATATCTGTTTCAGTATGGCTACCGACTTCGATATCTCCATAAACTTCATCGGTTGAAAAATGTAAAAACGTAGGAACTTTAAATTTATTTTTCTGTAAGTTCTGAAGTAAATTATGAACTCCGTAAATGTTGGTATCTAAAAATACTTCACTACTTGATATTGAATTATCAACATGACTTTCGGCGGCAGTATTAATAACGTAATCACAATCAAGCAAATATGTAATATCCCTAATATCAGTTTTTATATATTTAAATTTTTCATATTTTTGTAGTTCAGGTAAAAAATGTAAATTAGCAGCATAGGTTTCTTTATCAACACCTATAACATACCATCCTTTGTCTAGACATTTTTTAGTTACATGATAACCAATAAATCCCAAACATCCTGTAACGTAGACAATTTTCATTTATAATTCCTTAACCCTTGATGTATACCTATTGATGGAAAATTGTAACTAGATAATATTGTATCATTTCCAGTTAGATTAAATCCATCATGTGAAGAAATTTTAATTTTATTTTGATCAATATTTAATTGCTCACATAGATAATAAGCAAGTTCACTTAGTCGATATTTATTAGTGTATACCATGTTAACATCACGATCATGACTTTGACCTTCTACTATAACTTCTATCATTGGCAAAATATCAGGAAGATACATATAATCCAAATATATATCGTTGTTAATAATTACTTCATCATGTGTTTTTATTCGTTGAAAAAATCTATTATTATTTTCAGATTCGTGAAATATGCCAAATAGTTTTAAATTATAAAAATGTTCTGTATCTTTAATAATTCTAGCAACAATATTTTTAGCATACCCATAACTTGTTTTAGGAAGATGATTTATAAAATCATATTCTTTTACATTATTATTATCACATGTTAAATCAAATTCAAATGCTGTTCCTAAATTAATAAATCTTTTATACAAATTCCGTTGAAGCCACAGATTACGAAACATCAACAACCCATCAGACAGATAGATTGGATCAGTGCTAGATAAAACTTCTCGTCCACTAAGAGCACAATGTATGATTACATCAACTTCATTAGTTTTAAACCAAGTTTCAACCTGTTCTAAATTTGTTAGATCTAATTCGTTACTTGAAGGAGCAAGTATGATATGTTTATTGGCAAGATATTTAACTATAAAACTTCCGACAAATCCTTTACTACCTGTGATCAATATTTTCATAAAAAGTTATCTAATTTTATATTATTTGTTTTTAAAAATAACCAAGAGTCCCCTTTCACATTGTTCATGTGGTAATGAACTAACATTAAACAATCGATGACTAATATTGTTGTTTTTAACATTTACATATATATTTCTTAAATTAAAGAAATTTCCAGCGTGCCAGTTGTCATATAGATTTACATCGTGATAAATTAATATACCGTTATCATTTAATAAATTTTCATAAACATATTCAAACCATTGATCTGCTCTATTGTGATCAGCATCGCTCATAATAAAATCAAACTTGTCAGTACACGAAAAAACAAAATCTTTTTCATTACTGGTAATTATGTTATGAATTTTATCACTGTACAATTCTGTAACTTCCGGAGGCATAATTCCACCCCAATCACCCCAGTTGTCGACTAATGTATATTCATAAGGTTGATTATTATACTCTAGTCCTGCCAGTATACTTTCCAAACTTCGGCCGCCACCAACACCTAATTCTAATATTTTTTTAGGTTTGCTAGATAATACCAATCCTTCAAGTAAACCGGCATGTGCCTCATCAATTTTTACTGCTTCATTTTGTCCAAAATTTGACATATTATTTCCTTTTTTATTTAATTACTCTGGGCATATAGTATGGAATCTGCCTACCTAGCCTTGTTTCTAAACTTGAGCCAGGCCAGTGAACTACAGCATCTCCTGGTTCCCACCAAGCACGTTCTCCTAACTTATCAAGCCCATATCCAGGTTGCCATCCATTGGGCCAACAGTCATGTGCATTAAATTTATGTTGTGGTTCCACTTTAATAATAGGACGCCACTCGGGCATTTCATAACTATCGATCATTGCCTGTTGTTCATAAAAATGATGATTCTCATATTTAGGCCACATTTTAATTAGCCAATCAAGATAAGCATGTCCTTCTGGACTATTTCTTAAAAAGAAACTACCAGCATTCATACCATTACCATCTGTTCCAATAACAAAATGATAATTGTTATCAATAAGATCTTCAATCTTAATATTATAATTGGTAATCAACGTATCAGTTTCTAACCACCATAGCCATTCAACTTGAGGATGTGAGTCAAGATATTCTTTAAACAATCTTAATTTCTCACCACCAATTTGATGTTTAGGTAATCTAAAATCGTCAGTTTTACAATATGCATCATATCCATGACGTTGTGAATATTCAAGTTTATTTCGAGTCCAAGTATAATCAGCCAATGGTTGATAATTTGGAGTATGCATTGATATAATTGCGTACATATACACCTTTAATTTATTTGCAATGTTGCTTGATAAACAACTCCGTTATCTTCGTAGACAATAACAGTATCCGTAATCAAGTGTTTATAGGTTATACAAATTTCGTCATAGGCTTTTTTTACTTCCGATATTGTAAGATCATCAAAGGTAATAATTCCTTTATTTTTTCCAATCAATTTAAATGCAAGTTCGGCATCAATTAACACATCTTCGTACCAATGACTGCCATCAATGAATACACTATTGATATTCATTATATCAATATTTTCTTGTGTAAGCAAATCAAGAAATTCTTTTGATGTCATAATATTTAGAAATGCATTTTCAAATGCAGATAGGCGATGATTGGTTCTTTGTTCCTGTGTTACCATGATGTCACCTTTTTCCACAAAAGTAAGTTGTACAGTATTGCCATCTTCGATAAATGGATCTATTCCGAATATTGTTTTATCTGGATATGCTGATGCAAGTTCGGCCATTCCGTCTCCATCAAATACTCCTATGTCCAAGTGGTTACCTGGAAAATTTTGTAGATTTTCTAATAAAAATCTGTAAACGGTTGTACATAACATTATAATTTCCTTGTTAAATTTAAATATGCAGGCTCTTTACTATATAAGAATTCTTTAAATTGAGTTTCCAATTCATTGATGCTTTTTGGTTTGTAAATTTTAATATTAGGCAATGCTGCCAATACTTGTTCGTCGTCGTGTGCCCAATGTGTAAAGCCATCGTGGCTGTAATCTTTATCACGTCCACTACCAATTAATTTTACAGGCACACGTTCTTCATTGACGTAATTGCGTAAAAATTCAAAAGGACGATAAAGTATAAATGAACTCATGCTGTAACATACAGGAATTTTACCATTTTCGGCAAGTCCTATTCCAACACCAATCATAAGTTGTTCTGCTGCTCCTACGTTATGAAAACGATCAGGAAATGTATTTTGAATTTGATCAAGAAGGCCAAATCCCAAATCTGCAGTTAATGTAATTATATTTTGATTTTCTAACATCTCGGACAACAGTAGATTCATGCATTCTTTTCTCATAGTAATTTATAATCCTCTGGCTTAATGACATAATAGTGTGTAAGCAGTCCTTTAGCAAATTCAAACTCTCTAGGAGAAGAGATTCTTAAATTAATTCTAGGTAAGAAAGATTTTAATCGTTCTGCTAAGTATGAAATATCAAGATATTCGTAAGCACTCATACCATTAATATTAGCATATACATGCAAGTTAGTCAACTTAGCAGTATGTATAAATCTCAATGCTTCCCAGATACTACCTTCGGCGGCTTCGCCGTCACTGATCATACAATAGACATTTTTACTGCGATCGGCTAATGCATGTCCTACTGCAATAGGAAGTCCACTACCTAGGCTACCTGTTGAGCAAAATAATTTATTTTCAAGATCTTTACCAGGATGTATCCCATGTTTGTGTAATAGCATAACAGGATCTATACCGTATCTTGCTTCTAGTTCACAATATAAAGCAAGTCCAGCATGACCATTTGACAAGATAAAAATCTCATCTTCTTTTTTTATATCGTATATTTCATGAACAATAGGCCAAGCACTTAGACAGCTACTAAGATGGCTTAATTTTTCTTGATATGTTATTTCAAATATTCTACGTTCAATAGGATGCATATTATTCTTTATAGTTTGCAGTTATTAAGAAATCTTTAATACCTTCCTCTAAGGTATAGTTGATTTCAAAATGGTATTGTTGTCTAGCATAATTAGTATCACAGAGCCATATATCACTTTCAAATTCCTTGGCCATTGATGTTATAACTTTAACAGGTGCTTTTTTATTTGTAATTTGTTCAAACAAGGTTAACACTTCTGAGTTACTATATTGCACACCTGATCCTAAATTTACTATATCACCCAACAGAGTATTATCTTTTTTAACAATAATATCTATACCCCTAACAAAATCGTTAATATAGATAAAATCATGATATCCATGAAATAGTTTCATAGGAATATCAATTTGGAAAGCACGCCACAATCTTGGAAATAATCTATGCGGTTTCTCATACTTGCCGTAAACACTATATGCTCTAGCTATTGTAATATCAAGTTTGTACTGTCTTGCATATCCTTGGCATAGTAGTGTACCTACTCCTTTAGTTGCCTGATACATGTCTATGGGATTAATACGGTCTTTTTCAGATGCTGCTGTGGGAACAGGACCATATTCTGAACTTGAACCTATGTGTATTAATTTTGTATTACTATTGTCTTTAACATGATCTAGTATGTCTTTTAATAAACAAATATTTGAATTCCACATGTTTTCTGGTTTATATATTTCAGCGGCACAATGTATGATAACGTCTGGTTTGAAATAATTTAGATCATTCTTAATATTTGAATTTCTAGCGTATTCAAATATTTCGTGGGTATGGTAATACTCTACTAAGTTCTTACCAATGAACCCATTGCTACCAGTTATAAAGATTTTCATGTTATACAAACTTTCTCATAAATTCATCTACCTTCTTGCCAATATATGTAATTTGTTCCGGAGTAATAACAGGACTAGTGCCATGAAAGAAAGTATGTGTCATAACATAGGTGGCCACTGGAAAATTATCTCTAGCATCTGCTGGATTCATTAAATGACTATAAGCAGGTTGCAGCATGATATTTCCTGCAAAGTATGGTCGTGTTTGTATTAGATTATCTTCAAGATAGTCTACAATTTCAGTACGATTAAATGGTGCTCCATTACGTATTGTTAATGGAAACGCAAACCAACTAGGATTGCTTTTAGCCTGTGCTCTTGGTAGATGGAAGAATTCTTCATACTTTTCATAGATGGAAAAAAGTAATTTATAATTACGTCTACGTAGACTATGTATTTCATCTAGTTTGTTTAATTGAATAAGACCCATAGCACCTTGCATTTCAATGGGTTTTAGATTATATCCAATCTCATCATACACATACTTGTGGTCAAATATCTCACCTGGTAGTTCAGGGATCCATTCACTGAAGCGACTCTTGCAAGTACCACATTTTAATTTATTAGCCTCTGGTCCTACACAATAGCAACCACGACCCCATTCACGGAATGCACGAAGTATTACTTCTTGTCCAGGAGTATTGCAGGCAACAAATCCGCCTTCGCCCATGGTCATGTGATGTGCAGGGTAGAAACTGCAACTTGCCATTTCACCATGACTACCTAATGGTTTTCCATCATAGGTAGATCCTAGAGCATCGCAGCAATCTTCTAACAATATTAAATTGTACTTTTCGATAATGGACATTAATCTATCCATATTGGGAGAATTACCCAACACATGAGCAAAAGTAATTACACGTATATCGGGATTAGCAGCAAGTACTCTTTCAACTTCGTCAACATTAAGATTTAATGTATCAATTTCAATATCAACAAACACTGGAACAAAACCAACTTGTAATGTAGGATTAAGTGTAGTAGGAAATCCAGCAATGGGCATTAGTACCTTAGTACCTTTAGGAAGATAGTGTCCACGTTTACTAGTAAGACTAGCCATCATTAACAAATTAGCACTTGATCCTGAGTTAGTTAACACTCCGTGTTTTTTATCAAATTGTTTTGGAAATTTTTGTTCAAATCTAAGGCTTTTATTACCCATTACAAGCCAACCGTTAAGTAGTACTTCGGCTACTGCCACATATTCATCTGAACTAAAATAAGGGCCAGCATAGTTAACAAAATCTTCTCCGGCTACCCACATGTTATTTTCTTGCTTTTGTTCAATGAACAATTTAATTTGATTTAGAATTTCTTGCATAATTTCAAGGAGTTACGTATCTTACCAATCCTACAAATTGTTCAGACAATTGTTTCTTAGGAAGAAAACTTCCTGCAAAATGCAATAAAAAATGTCCAGGATACCATTGACCATCTGTGCCTGTTTGATCAATACTGGTATTAAAAACACCCTGATATAATTGTTTATACAAATAACTATTGAATGTTTTTTGTGGAACAAATTTAAATAGGTGTTCATATCTATCCATACTATCAATCATAGCTTGTTGTTCCCACCACATATGATCTTGATACTTTTCTACCAATGTCCATAGAAATTTAAAATAGTCTTTGCTTTCTTGCGAATTTTTTAACATAAAACTATCAGCATTAATTCCTAATACATCCTTGGACATAACAATATGATACTTATCATCAATAAATTCTTCTAATTTAATATAAAAGTTTGTAATTAATGTATCGGCTCCTGCCCAATATAGCCAATCATATTCGGGATGTTCATCCATGATGTCTAACATAAATTTAATTTTTTCGTAACTGGGACAATATGTAAAACCATCTGTTTTAACATGATATGGATATCCCCAATGTTCGCAATATAATTTTTTATTTTTGTCCCATGTAGTATCAGCCATTGGTTGATAATTTGAATCCCATAATTGTATTACTGCAATTTTTGTCATAATGTTCCTTGAAATTTGTAACAGCGATTCCACGTAGGGTGAAGTATGTCCTTATCACTCATTACTAATGTATGATCCGGATCAAGTGGCCACTGAATATTAATTGTAACATCTTTTGCATCAATTGCACACTCAGTTTGGGCATTATAATAATTGTCTACTTTATAATTAACATAGGTGTTTGGTTCTAAAGTTAAGAATCCGTGATAAAAACCACGTGGTACATATACAATACATGGGTCATCTTTATTAATATTAATTTTACAATACTGTCCATAAGTAGGGCTATCTACTCTGGCATCTACTATAACATCTAAGATGCTACCATTAAACACACTTACTAATTTGGCCTGAGGGCAAACTTCTGTTTGAGCGTGCATACCTCTTAATGTATTTGGGCTAGTACTAAAACTGCTATAATCAAACATAAATTTATTAGTAATACCCATTTCTCTAAGCCAACTTTCTCTAAAGTCTTCAGTAAGCCATCCGCGACTATCATGGTGTCTTTTTAAACGTATTACTTTAGCATCCTTTAATGGGAGGTCTTCAATATTAATCATTAGAAATACGACCCATTAACACGGGGAAACCACACATCACCCCACCCATGTGGGCTACGGAAATTGTTGTAATCTTTTCTAGTTTCACACCAGAATGTTTTACCTAATCCAATTGCCACTGATAATGCTACACTTTGATTACCCATAAATTGTTCTGCACCTTGTATAACTCTAGCCAATTCTAGCATATCGCTAACTGGTTGATGAGGAACATTACATTGAAATTTTTCATTAAAGGAATTGTGTTCATCTGGGGTACCTACAAATACTGACACATCTTCTAATCCATTTTTAATCCATTCTCTCCAAGTTGGGGCATTAGGATCTCCACCTTGTAGGTAACGATGTGTTCTATTGATTACTATTGGACGACCTGGAATACGCATTGGTTCAACTGGATCTAACCAAGGATCAATTAGTAATGCTTTTCTATGTTGCTGAATATCTAAACCACATACAAGACCATAGCATTCAGTTTGATTTCCTTGCCAACCTCGTGGACCTGTTGTAAATTTATAATGTGTTCCTAAATCATAATCTACTGTTTCGTTTCTCCATAGATCTAATTTATGAATATAACTTTGTTGTTCTAATAAAGGAAACAGAAAATCTATATCCTTTTGTGTATATCGTCCTGCATGTTCTCCTGCATTAAGAATTCCAAATGCTAAAAATGCTGTTTCATTCATAGCATTAAGTTTAATATATACATCGCCGCCGCCTAACAATTTTACCGCATTCATAGCGTATATAGTGTCACCAAAAGTTCCCGGATGACTAAACGTTAATTTTTTTTCCATTGATACCTCTTTTTGTATAGTATTTAAATTATTTTAATTTACTGTATAGTGAATATGATACAGTCATAATTTAACTATGTCAAGAGATTTAATAATAAGTAATAGCATGAAAACATTAATATTTTGCACATCGCACTCATCTGAAGAATCAGAATGGAGTGGACGATACGGACGCTGGATTAACGCATTAGAAAACAGTAAATTAGAATTTGATCAATTACTTTTACTTGATGATGGCAGTACTGTATTGCCAGAATGGGACGGAGTTGATATCATTCAAGAAAATCAATTACCCAATGAATGTCCAACTAGCCGTGGAGTAATTTATCATTTTGAAAATCCATTAGGTCGAAGCACACATATCGTATACCCGGGTTGGTATAGAAGTTATATGTTTGCTGCTGCCTATGCTGAAAAATATGGATTTGAAAAAGTTATTCATATTGAATCAGATGCATTTTTAATCTCAGATCGCATACAAGAATATGTTAATGATCTAACAGACGGCTGGACAACATTCTGGTGCCCACGACATAAGTTTCCAGAAAATAGTATACAAATTATTGTTGGTGGTGGATTAAAAAGATATATCGAATGGAATAAAGAACAAGTACCTTATACACAATATCAAAGTATATTTGCAGAATTCTGGGTTCCATATACATATGTGAACAAAGAGTTTAAAGGTGATCGTTGGGGTGAGTTTGCGCCCGGTATGGCTGCTGTTCCAGATCCTAGTTGTCCTCCCGGAGTTCCTAAAGATGCTGACTTTGTTTGCCAGATTAGACCAGAAAGCCCTTGCTGGTGGTTAGAAGAATAGTTTTTACTATTGTTCCATTAACCTATTAACAAATTTCAATAATAGTTTATGGTGGGATCCACCATGCCAATGTGGTCCCATCTTCCTATAACCATCATACCAAAACTTTTCGCTTTCAGGATGGCATCCAATTAATCCAAGATTGTTTTGTAAGATAGCCATAGGTTCTCCATTTGAGTAAGTAGCAATTGTTTCATATTTTTTGCTATTACCTACAAAAGTACATCCATCATTGAAAAACATTTTATCGTCTCGGCCGTTCCATGTAACTGGCATGGCTTTGGTATGTGGTCGTCTTGTACATGCTGTAGGGCGTTTGTAATATTGTACAGAATCCGTTCCTTCTAATAAATTGAAGTAGTGACTACCTGCCCAATATGCTCCCATACATATTCCAAGATATTTTCCACCTTCGTTTATAAAATCAACAATAGGGTCACCATTAATTCTAAGTAGATAATCATAAGCATCGGAGTTTCCAAAACCTCCAGGAATTGCCAACATATCAACATTGTCAAAGAATCCGTTTTCTAGTTCGTGTTTGGTAAAGATTTTGAAATTATAGTGTGATTTTAGAGAGTTAATGATTCCATTTGCACTTTGTATTGAGCACATGGGTTGGTGTATAAACACCGCAATTGTTGGTTTCACCATACAACACACCTTTATATACTACTATTTAGCAATAAAAAAGAGCCCCAAGGCTCTTAGTACTAGTTACGGGTTCTAGCATCCACCCTATCTTGTGGCCGATTTAATATACTTATATCTAATAATATTACGCTATTATTACAATTAATTCCAATATTTACTGGTGTAACAGTTTTTTAATATTACAGTATTATTACGGATTTTGTTTTTTCTTCTCAAGGTCTAATATAAGAGAGCCCTCGCCAACTCCTAATACACACGATCTATCTTTAACAAATTCAATAAATGTCCAAGTACCAGTTGTTTTATTAATCAATAAAACAAATTTACTATTTTCACCTTCTCCACCCCACACTGGTCTTTCAGCATATTCACCATTGACTAAATCGTTGTATAGTGTTTTGGTATCATTACAAATAACAGTCTTTTTTACTTCGGTATATTGTGGTATTGCCGCAGTTGTTGATAATGCGGTAACTAGTATGGTAATTAATTTTTTCATTGTACGCCTTGTTGTTGACCCATTAACTCTTTAGATCCCTGCATGGTTCGATCTTGATTACGAATTCCTGGTGTGCTTGTATCCTGTACTGGTGGGGTTGCTGTTGGAGCAGAAGGTATAGGTGCTGCTACTGGTGTTTTATTTGGAGTTTGTTTGACCATGATTAATTCTGACCACAATGGTTCTTTTTCTATTAAGTTTCTTAAGTAAACACCATTTTCTTTATTTTCTCTCTTGGTTCTAATAGTTACCAAAGATTTACCACTTACTGTATCTTTAATAATAATTCTTGGTAAGTTTTCTACTAAGGAATATTCTGCTGTTAAAATAACTTCTTTGTTAGTCAGTAAACTATTAATACGTTCTGGATCAAATATAAAAGTTTCTTTATTTGTAAATTGTTTTACCTGTATGTTGGGGTTATCTCTACGTATCCAAAATTTTAAATAATCAACAAATATTGGCAAAAACTCGGTTGGGTTTGATTTTAAACTATTATTTAAATCTTGCGTTGCAGCACCATAAGCAATTTTCTGCATTTCTTCTATAGATGTTGCTGCTAAAAATTGTGGTCTAACTGATTCGATATTTGCCAAAGGTTGTTTATTGTCTACGGCAAATAATTTATTTGACAATATATCAAATCTTTCTTCGGGGGTTGCTTTCTTGGATTTTCTAGAATCACTTACTGCACCACCGCCAACTTGATGTACTTGTTTAGTAAGAGTTTTAAGACTATATCCTTTAAATTTCTTTTCTCTTTGGTTTTCAAAAGAAACATCAGTTTTGCTAGAATTTTGGTCTGTAACTCCGTCACCAATAACACGAGCAATATCATATAATTTATTGGTGGCGAATCGATGAGCATATTTAGAAGTTTCACTATTAGCATCTGAAATAACACTATCTATCATCCCACCCATATGTTTTATAGTTTCAATATTCTTAAAGTCAGCCCATGTGTTAGGTGTTAATTTAATTGTAAGTTCAAATCTATCAGCAAGTTGTGTGTTTACTATTTCTGAAACATTTGGTAAAACAAGAGTCTGCCCATTTGATAATTGGTTGATAATGTTTATAATATCATCAATATCAATGTTTGCATAGGGTCGTTTAATTAAACGTGCAAAAGCAGCAGCAGCATGGTAACCTTCAATTAATTCCCCCCTGTTAATTTTAACTGTTGTAACTGATTTACCTTTTGATAAATTTTTAATTTCATTACTTTTAAAAATAGATCCTGCCTTAATTGTTTTTGTTTCCCCATTAGTTGTGCCTGTTATAGTGTCGGATAACTTTGATATCTGTTGCCCAAGATTTGGATAGAAATCAATAATTGGGCCTTTTCCACTAGGTTGCAATGGAAGATTTATTTGTGTTTCAGAGGCCAGTAGAGTATTAATGGGTTCTATGTATTTTGTGCTATCGACATTATTTTCGGATAAAAATTCTCTTGCTCTCATAACAAGTATTTATACCACTTCTGGGAACAGGACTTCGCTGACAAACCTCTTTATTGTGCTTTCTTCTACACCCATACTAACCATACTTTTAATTACGTGCGGATTCTGCTTTTGATAGTGACAATAGAGATTCTGTGCCATGTGATAATCCGCTAGATCTTGCTGTGTATTTCCAACGTTTTTTAGATAATAGTCTAATGTTCTAGTGGCTAATTCGCATAAATTGTCTAATTCTTCGCCTGCTTGTATATTACCCGCTGCAACCATGCTAGGACTAAAAATATGTTGTGCCCATTCCGGAAGATTACGTTCTCGTTTCCAATTGTAATATAATGCTTCGTTAGCAAACCAACGCATCATAGGATGATTAGGATCGCCCGCAGGACTAAAATCACAGAATGCACCAGTGATCTTATTTGGTCCGCATACTGCGTCAAACCCCCAAATAGGACTAGGATCGTTGAAATGCGGAAATACTGTACAATGTAAAATAAAGATTTTATGAGTTTCTCTATTATCTACAATTTCTACGTGTGCTCTACGATATCTCGTAGACGACCATAATTGATTATGCCACGTGTAGTCATCTACCGCGGCACTTTTTATTGGTTCTCCTGTAGCATTAAATTTAGATTCAAGTTGTTTGGCCAATGCTTCTATTTTATTCCATACTATACTCATCATTAATCTCCTATCTTTGGAAACAAACAATCCTGAATAAACACACGGACGTCTTCTTCGTCTAAACCTAAACTGGCCATGACTTTTGGAGTATGTGGATTGCTTCGTTGATTTTCACAATAGTAATTTTGTGTGACAGTTGTGTCTGTACTATGCCCGTTGGTGACGCCCACATTGGATAGATAGTAGGCTAAATTTGCAAGAACTACAGTTTTAATCTGTTCTAATTCTTCAACATCGTTAACATTGCTAGCCGCTATCATACTGCCGCTGAATATACGTTCAGCCCAGTCGGGTAGAGTACGACTTCTCTTCCATTCTAAATCTTTAGTACGTTTGTAAAATTCTTCCATCATTGGGTGCGGGCCAGATACGGGGCTGAAATCATGGAAACATCCTGTAATTTTATTTCGACCTGCTATAACATCGTAACCAAAAATAGGTGCAGCATTATCAAGGTGCGGAAATACACAACAATGCATCATCCATAATCCCTTGGCATCTCGTGCATCAACTACATCAATATGTGCTCTTCGATAGTGTTCGCTGATCCAAACCTTGTTGTACCAGTTGAATCTTTCTAAGCCGGGCTCTCGTATTTCTGTACCAGTACTGTTGAATTGGTCTTCAAAAGATTGTTGTATATCAATTAGGGTTTGCCAGATCAAGCTCATCGGAGTAGGCCTCCATTATTTTAATTGCCCAATCAAAGGCTATGTTGGCTTCAACGGCCATATCGTCTGACAGCATGGTACGTACAATTTTAATTAACTCAGCACGATCTTCAAACTCTAAATGTGAGTGCGGTGCTTCCACAATTTTCTTAATCATTTGGCCACCATGCAAGTCACCCATATGCCAGGTATAAAGATGTGCCATAATACGAGTAGGATCACCCAATGTTCGTATATAACTAACATACTCTTTGGTTACTTCTTTATAGGTATTGAAACTTCCCACAGGCTTATCCATGGCTTCGTAGTCATCCATGATCAATCCCGCACGTTCAAAGCCTGTTGGAAAAGCATTTAACAATCCTGCTTTACGGGCAGCATGTTCTATTGCTTTATACCAAAGGTGCTTTTGGTATGTGAAGTCTACCCATATATTAAAAGGCAATGTCTTTGCAAACACTGCCTTCATGAAAAAAGTTTCTTCTGCTTGCTGATGTTTGTCAGCGGTTAAATCTTTTAAACTCATAGTAGTTCCTCATTCGGGTTCTACTTTAATTATCAAAGGATAGTTATTGAGACGAGCCATTGTGGTTCCGTCTACAGATTTTTGTTCTGCTACTTCGTGACTATAGATGCCTACTACAGCACTACCTTTATTATGTATAGATATAGTTAAGTTCATTGCTGATTTTTCATCATGTTTGAACACAGTTATTAACATGGCTATAACAAATTCAACAGATGTAACATCATCATTACAAACAATGACCTTGTATTTGCTAGGTTCTTTAAGACGTTCTTTGGTTACACTCTTTTTATCTACTACTATATCAGTTGTCATTATATTATCCATAATAGGGGCCGAAGCCCCTAAGTTATTATTCGCCCTTAATTTTAAGGACACGTGGTTTCAATGCATCAGGAACAATACGCTTCAATTCAATTGTAAGCACACCATTCTTAATAGTACCTTCACCCACTTCCATATGTTCAGCAAGTGTCCAAGAACGAGTAAAGTCGCGGAATGCCAATCCACGATGAAGGAATTCAGCAGTTACATCACTGTTCTTATCTCGAATGCCTTTAACTATCAGTTGATTTTGATCAATCTCAACTATAATTTCATCCTTGTAAAACCCTGTTACTGCAATTTCAATCTCATAAGTATCTTCGTTGTGTTTAACAATGTTGTAAGGGGGATAGTTATCTTTAAGTTGATTTGCATAACGATGTTCAAAATCGTTAAACATTGTATCAAAACCTAAAAGTGCTCTGTTAAGAGCGTTTGTGTCAAAACGTACTAATTGTGTCATAATTTTTCTCCTTTAAAGTAAGACAAATTTGGGCTCTATGCCCTAAAGTAGGACCCTTAATAGGTGTCCCACAATACTATTTATTATACAGCCTCTTTAACTTCTGCGTCAACCACTCCGTTATCCGCATCTTTCTTAGCCTGCTCTTCCTCTTTGGACTTTTTAGCAGTAATTGGACCCATTGCTTCGTAAAGTTTTGGAATACTATCTTGGATAATTTTAACATCATCGCCTTTGATAGCATCACGTATTGCTTGAGCCGCATCTTCAACATTGGCTTTTTCTTCGTCGGTAACTTGATCGCTGTATTTTTCAATATCAGATTGGAATTCATTTAAAGTGGATTCTGCATTGTTACGTGTTTCAATCAACTCGCGTAGTTTCTTATCTGATTCAGCATTAACTTCTGCATCCTGAACCATACGTTCAATTTCTTCTTTGCTAAGTCCGCTATCAGATTTAATAGTGATTTTGTTTTCCTTGCCAGTACCTTTGTCCGCTGCCTTAATATTCATAATACCATTAGCATCGATGTCCAAAGTAACTTCAATTTGAGGTTGTCCACGACGTGATGGTGGAATACCTTCTAATTTAAATTCGCCTAACAACTTATTGTATTGAACAAACTCACGTTCTCCTTGGAATACTTTAATATCTACAGCAGGTTGATTGTCTTCAGCAGTACTAAACACTTGGCTATGTTTGGTAGGAATAGTTGTATTCTTTTGAATTAACTTGGCCATTACACCACCCATTGTTTCAATACCGAGACTCAATGGAGTAACGTCTAGTAATAGAACATCTGTGCGGCCACCACCTAGTACATCACCTTGGATAGCAGCACCAGCAGCAACTGCTTCGTCTGGGTTGACATCCTTACGTGGTGCCTTGCCAAATAGTTTCTCAACTGTTTCAGCAACCTTAGGCATACGTGTCATACCACCAACAAGGATAACCTCGTCAATGTCAGCAGCAGTGACCTTAGCATCTGCCATAGCAATTTTGCAAGGCTCAATGCTACGTTGGATTAGTTCATCAACTAGGCTTTCTAACTTGGCGCGGGTCAACTTAACATTCATGTGTTTAGGACCATTTGCATCTGCTGTAAGGTAAGGTAAGTTAACATCTGTTTGAGCACTACTTGATAATTCAATCTTGGCTTTTTCAGCGGCTTCTTTTAGTCGCTGTAGAGCCAACATGTCTTTCTTAAGATCAA
>Ga0209107_10000811_pt1 | contig 17798 bp, 38 predicted proteins | sample LakErihyJuly2011_2_FD_187460 | JGI IMG/M metagenome (GOLD analysis project Ga0209107, IMG submission 187460) | Freshwater microbial communities from dead zone in Lake Erie, Canada - CCB hypolimnion July 2011 (SPAdes) (version 2) | ecosystem: Environmental > Aquatic > Freshwater > Lentic >... | reverse complement strand
AAAAAGAAATTAGAAATGATTTCTTTTTTTTTTTTGATTTTTTTAAGGAAGGTTGGTATTTATATAATAAATAAAGAAAAAAATACATTTTAATATGAAAAGAATAGTAAGATTAACTGAGTCAGATTTAGCTCGTATCGTTAGACGAGTTATTAATGAACAAGGCGAAGAACCTATTGCGCCAAATCCTTCAACACAGGGAGCTCAGCAGGCTGAAATGAGTAAGGGGCCTTTAGTAGGAACAATGGTTGTGCGTAACCAAGATGGTCAAGTTGAATTTGGAAAAAAAATTCAATTTAAATTCAGGGGTCTTAGAAACGCTGGAACTGCACCACTCACTATAACGAAAATTATGCCTATGAATGACAACATGAAAATTATTGATAGACAAACCCCTTTTATCTTAAAACCTGGTGACAGTTTTGGTTTTACCGCTGAACAGCTATTACAAAAGGGTGGTACTTCAACAGAAAATATGGACCAAAATGGTGTTGTAGATTATGACCAAACAATAATGGTAATGACTGACGGAAAAAAACAAAGATATCAATTATTTTGTCGTCAAAAAATGTTTTTCTTTGACGGAAATAGATAAAAAAATATTATAATATTTTAAACCCACCCCATAAAGGTGGGTTTTTTGTTTTATTAAAATTTTTATCATATCTTTGTGGTATGGAAAAAATGATATATTTGGTTAGAGGAATTCCGGGATCCGGAAAATCAACATTAGCAAAAACATTAGGTGGACAACACTATGAAGCGGATATGTTCTTCATTAATGAGAATGGGGAATATAATTTTGATGTAACCAAAATCAAAGATGCTCACCAATGGTGCCAAGGAATGGTTAAAGCACATATGATATTAGAGTACCCAAAGATTGTTGTGTCAAATACGTCAACTCAAGAGTGGGAACTTGAAGCATACTTTGAATTGGCAAAAGAATATGGGTATACTGTTTTTTCAGTGGTAGTTGAAAACAGGCATGGGGGAGTAAACCAACACGGAGTACCTGAAGATAAGTTAGAACAAATGCGTAATCGTTTTAATATAAAATTATGAGTTTTAAAAAAATATTGACAACAGGAAAAGTGTGGATTACAAGTGATACACACTACGGTCACAAAAATATTGTAAGAGGAACTACCAATTGGAGAACACAAGATGGTGAAGTACCGGTGGGTTCTACTCGTGACTTTCAAACTATTGAACAGATGAATGAACGTTTGATTGATGGTATAAATCATTTTGTGGGTCAGGAAGACACTCTAATTATGTTGGGCGATGTTTCATTTGGTGGATTTGATAATATTGGAATCTTTCTTGAAAGGTTGGTTTGTCACAACATTCACTTAATATTAGGGAATCACGATCACCATATTGACAGAAACTATGATTTTGTTCAAAAAAGGTTTTTAAGTGTTCAACACTATTTGGAAGTGAACATTGAAGGTAAAGATTTTGTGTTATGTCACTACCCACTACAAAGTTGGAATGGACTAAACAAAGGTGTAATACACCTTCATGGGCACGTTCACTTACCGGAAAATAGAAAATTTGGTAATGGTAGAAGAATGGACGTTGGTGTTGATGGTAATGGGATGGATCCATATAGTATTTCTGATATCATTAAAATAATGGATAAAAGAACGGTTGGTTCTGATATGTCAGGAGATCATCACTTGGATGGATTAGTTGGTGTTGTGGGTTAAATCGCAACACCATAATATTTATATGTATGACAAAAATTATTATTACAGAAAGACAAATGGATTTGATAGTAAAAAATCTATTAAGTGAGGCAGTTGGTGTTCCAGAAGGTATTATTGAATCGGCAGAAAAATTATATGAAATCATTTTGAATCTATTAAAAGGTATGGACGATTACAATACCACACAAACATTTACTGAAAACAATTTAGATTTAACAATATCTGATTATAAAATACACGAGTTAGAATTACGAGTTGAAATTAACGAAATGGATGATTATGATGGACCTCTTGTTATGATGTCTGCTGGAGTTGCAAGCCAATTTAATTTTGATAAAAAAATATTAATGAAGGTACATAAATTAGATAATAGTATTGAATTATCTTTAAATTTTGGATCAAATGAGGATAATTGGGATTCTGAAGACATTTATAACTATTTTAGTAAAGATAAGGTTGAATTTATATCTGTAATTGCTCACGAAATTAAACATAAGTTTGATAAACAAAAAAAAGAAACGGATTTGATAGGTAAAGATGCTGATTACCAAGCTTATACTAGTTCAGGATTAAACTTTGGAATTCCAGTGATTAGTGAATTCATGAGACACAGTTATTTTATTCAACACGTTGAGAACCTTGTTAGACCAACTGAAATGGCAACAAGAATGAAATTAACCGGTATTACAAAAGAAAAGTTTAGAGAATTTTTTGAAAACGATAAAGTAATCAAAGAACTAAAGGAAATTAGAAATTTTAGTTATGAATATTTAATTGAAAAACTACACGAACAAATGGATCGTATTGACGGTTTATTGGAACATGCTGAAGTACCTTATGAAGATATGTCTGAAGATAAAAAAATATCTGTACTTATGGATTTGGTTTATATTAATCTAATAAGTGCTAAAAAAGATATTTTTGATAGAATGACAGAGGATATGAATGATAGAGCCGCGGTATTTATGAGAATGATGGGTATGGGACATATGGTTAAAGATAATAATAGTGAAGGATTGGAGAAAGTTAGAAATAAGTTTTTAAACCACATTGCTAGATACCGAAATAAAGAAGAACGGTTCTTTGTTGATGAGTGCGAAAGATTTAATTATGTTGCAACAAAATTAATTAAAAGACTTTCTAAAATTTATTCACTTATTCCTGACGAAAAGGAAACCACAAATGAATCAATAATTGATTGGGATCTACACCAAAAAATGATGGAGAAAAAACATGGAAGAAGAAAAATAGAAACCGAGTTTAAATTCAAACGTTAAATTGAAATCCTTTACTTTTTGTAAGGGATTTTTTATTTTAACTATATGAGAAAAATTATATTAGTTATATCGTTATTTACATTATCATTTATTAGGACACCTAAAATATATAAAGGAACCGCAACATATTATGGTAAAAACTACACAGGTAGATTAACCGCATCAGGAGAAAGATTCCATAAAGATAGTCTAACTGCTGCACACAAAACATTCAAGTTTGGAACTGTTGTAAAAGTAACAAACCTTATTAATGACTCTGTTAGATATGTTAAAATTAACGACAGATTACCTAAATCATCAAGTCACATTATTGATCTATCCTACGGTACCGCCAAACAAATGGATTTCTTAAGAAGAGGAGTAATACCAGTCTCACTTGAAATTGTGGATACGATACCAATTAAAAAATAAATTAAATCCCTTCTTTACGGAGGGATTTTTTGTTTTATTAAAAAAACTTTTATATCTTTGTAAGGTGAAAAAGCCTTGTAAAGAATGCCCCCACTTCATTCGTAATCGTCATAATGATACTATTGTTGATTTTGCTGAGAGAACCGGTAAGAAACACAATTGTCATATGACAGAGGGAAAAAAAGATTTGTGGAATGTTAAAGATAAAAAATTGGAGTGTTATGGAAGTAAAAACTAAATTTGGAACATATATAGAAATGGAAACAGAAACAAGTACAAAACTAACTGGTGATAAAATCACAGTATTTGTAGAAAGATTGAAAAAAATTGGAATTGATGTAAAACTATCAGGGAACTTTCCTTGGGTTTATATTGATGAGATCTGTGGTAAAAGAGTAACAGAAAAGTTTGAGGCAAATCACGGATTTACTTTAATATTTCTTCCAGGAAGAAACGATAGTCCACCATCTGAATTTACAGATATTAAAGAGATATTCAAACTATTAAGAAAATATACAAATGAAATTAATTAAATTAACATCCCATAAAGACGATAGTTTCATTTACGTTAATATTAATGAAATCGGAAATTTCAACGAAGGAGAAGTATCCAAAATGAATTCTAATGGTGTATTCAAACCGGAAAAATTTACCACAGTTGGTGTAACAACACATAATAATGGTGGGTTTAGAGTTAAAGAAACGCCAGAAGAAATCATTGAAAAAATTAAAATGATTAAATGCTCAAACAGTACACGAATAATATGAATTTAGACAAATTAACAATGGACGAACTTATTTCATTAAGAAATGAGATACAAGGAAGAATACATTCCTATACAGATGGGTATTTGTATATCTGTTCTGTTCGTCAGTTTGGTAGCGTGTGGGAAGAAAAACCAAGTAGTTTATATGGTTTAAAAGAACTTTGTGATTCATATTACGGAGACAATGGAATTGTTGATGTTTATACCAACAACCCAAATTTGGAATTTCCTGAGATGGAGTTTGAAAATTATGGTGATGTTATGTATATTAAATCTGAAGATGATTACAGAGAGTGGATTAAACACACTAAGACTAAAAACCTTATTGAAGATGTAACAAAACGACTTGATGAATGGGATGAAAGTAAAAATTTACCATTTAAGTACCGTCCTTCTTTTGCTCCACATTGGACAAGAGAAGATGTTAGTGAATGGGTTACAGAGTTTGAAAGTAAGAAGTGGGATTTTAATGAACCAAGATCTATGAAGATAAATTATCTTGAAGAAGATGGTGATAATTAAAAAAATAATTTATACCTTTGTATTATGGAATTAGAAAAATTTGAACAAGCAAAAAAAATAAAAGAAACAGTTGATAGGTTGGAAACACAAAAATTTAAATTAGAATATGCACTTAAATCTTGTTCTTTAGGGGCAACAATTGCATACTCAAAAGGTGGAGAATTCCGAAGTAAAGGTGAAGTTAATATTTATAACACAGGATCAATTAGGGAGATGTTGTCTAAAGAACTTGAGAGAATAAATGAGGAAATAGAGTTAGTGAACAAAGAATTTGAAAATATATAAATATGGAAAATCAAAATAGTGTATCATACGTAGGGGTAATAGGTTCAGTATCTGAAATACCAGGTGCCGACAACATAGAATTAGTAACTGTTGGTGGTTGGAATGCCATAACTAAAAAAGGTGAATATAAGGTTGATGATCTTGTAGTTGTTGCAACTACTGATGCGGTAATACCAAAAGAATTATCAGATAAATTGGGTGTTACTAATTATTTACGTAAAGGTCAAAGAGTTAGGACTGTAAAACTTCGTGGGGTTTATTCTGAATGTCTTTTAATACCTAACAAATACATACCAGGTTTTGGGGATGTATATTATGTGGGGATGGACTTAATGGAAAAAATGGGAATACATAAGTATGAACCACCTGTAAAAACTATACAGTTAAGTGTAGGTGGACGTAAAGTGAAATACCACCAAAATCCTAACTTCAAAGTTTACTACAAGTTTCCTAATCAAAAGAACGTACCTGATATGTTCAGTGAGGAAGATGAGGTTGTTATAACTCGTAAGTTACACGGAACCAATGCTCGTTACGGGATAGTTAGAAAGAAAACACTTTCTTTGTGGGACCGAGTTAAAATGTTTTTTGGAAATGAGTGGGTGGCATTTGAGTATGTTTATGGATCCCATAACGTTGAAAAAGGATCTGACTCTCAAGGTTTCTATGATACCGATGTGTGGAAAACTGTGGCTAACACTTACGACATAAGAGGTAAGTTATGGGACCACGTAAAGGATACTTACGAACCATCTATGTTAACTGAAGGTGTTGTTATATACGGTGAGATATACGGAGCGGGAATACAAAAAAACTATGAATACGGTTTAACTGATGTTAAGTTTGTTGGGTTTGATGTTGAAGTTGATGGTGAATACCAACCATACATAAATGAAACTGTACACTTTGATTGCCTACAATTACCACAAGTAGAATTATTATACCAAGGTAATTGGAATAAGGAGGAACAAGATAAGTTTGTGCTCAATAATAACATAGAAGGTACCAAAGTACCACACGAAGGTATAGTAGTTAAATCAGTAACTGGTGATCGTAGAAAAGTATCCAAAGTGATAAATCCCGACTACTTAATATACGGTGAAAAAAATAATGTTGGTGACTCTCACTAAGAGTCACCTTTTTTTATTAACTTTATAAAAATATATAAATAAACAATTATGATACAACCGGCAAGAGACATCATTTATGGTGTGTGCGATAAAACAGGAAAATGTGATTCGTACTTTGGATTCTTCAAAAATGAAGATGATGCAAAAAAAGAAATTAAAATCCAAGCAAACAGATTAAAAGAAGATCTTGGATATATGGACATTGTGGTTAAAGAAGATAGAGCCCTTATACTGAAAACAGATAGAGTAGAGGAGTTATTAATCGTTATACATAATTTTGTTTTAAGATGATGAATAAAAAATTTAACTTAGATCTAATACCGTTCCTATCAAAAAACCTTTTTTGGTATTCCATCATGGTATTAGTTAATAAATCATTTAACCCAATAGATTGGTGGATCTCCCAATATTTTTGGGGTGGGGTATTGTTTGTTATATTTGAATTTTTTATATTTAGTTCATGTCTAATAGAAAATAAAGAAGAAAATGGGAATTAAACAATTAAAAAAAGAAAATGATTATCTTAACATGACATTAGTTGAAATGTTAGGAAAGTTCGATACAAGTAAGACCAAAAAATATACTCAATTTTTGGTTAAAATGATAAATAAAAGAAGGGAGATTTTTAATAATGAAACTAAAGAAAATTACATACGTAATTTACAAAATAATCATTTGGATGAAGTTATTCCTAGTTCTGATTTTGATAATAATATGATAAGACATTATGTTTGTGATAGTCTTTTTAGTCATGATGCTATGGAAAGATTTGTTGAATTTTGTAAATTAATGGATAAAGGATTAGTTGATGAAAAAGACATTAGTAAATACGATTCTTGGGATATGTTAGAAATGCAACTTTTTGAGGCTAAGAATAAAGACATGTTCAAAAAGTCAAAAAAAGAAATTAGTATTATTTTTGAGGACGAGAATTATTTAATTTTTAGACCATTAAGTTATATGGCATCTTGTTCTTACGGGTATCAAACAAAATGGTGTACTGCAATGGTTAATGACGCATCGTATTTCTACAGTCATTCAAGAGGAGTTTTAATTTATTTAATTGATAAAAAAGAAAATAGAAAATTTGCATTCCATAGTCCTGTTAAAGAATTTTACGACATGGATTCACATGAAAATCTTGTATTTAAAACGTATAATCAAGAAGATAAACAAATAGACACAATCCAAACAGGTCTACCAATTAATATTATTAAGATCATTTTAATGGAGGCGGACACTAGTTTACCAACAACATTACCTAACTATAAGTTATTTTCGGAAGAGGAAAAAATTATTTTTAGAAAATACAATGGTTATGATACTGTAACAGAAGAATTGGTTGATGAATTACCAATGCCGACACAGGTGGAAGACTTTGCACCACGACTACGAGTTGTACCAAGATTAAGAAGACATGCTGGATCAATGATTCCTTTTCCTACTATTGTTAGAAGAGAAGAAACAACGGAAGAATATCTAACCAAATGTATCGTTGACCATATTAACGAGGACAATGATGATTAAATAATTGAAATAAAGAATGGAAAATAATACATATAAAAAAGTAACTTGGGAATGTGGTGAATGTAAAACACAACACGAGTCATTCTCAAATAGACGTTGGGACATGCAAATATGTGACTGCGGTAAAAGTGGTTATGATCTTGAAGAATATTACTCAAAAACTATGGGTAGTGTTAAATTAATAAAGGAAGAAACATTAATAGAAAATACAAATGAGGACTAAAGAAGAATGGGAAAATAGATATCAATGTGTTAGAAGATTGATGTCAGTTATGGATTCATTAACTGAGGACTTTAATGATAACCATCAAATCTTGGAGACTTGTGCCACAATGTTAAGAAACCCTATTATATTTGATAATAACGTTAAAGAGGTTAAATCAAAATTACCATTCCATGTTGAGAATATGGAAAAAGAAACGGATGATCACCTGATTGGAATGAGTAATATTGTTTTATATATACACAAAAAAGGTTTACATAAAAAATGGAAATCGGTAGAAGACTTTAAGAAAACTTTAAAGGCTTTAAATGTTTTATTACCGATAGAAAAGGCATTGAATAACAGTAAAATATTCAAACATGAATGGAATTTTAATTACGATAATATAGAGTCCTGTATTGAATGGGATAAAAAATTAGAATCTGTTGGGATCAAAGAATTGGTTTGTGATACAACAAAAGAAAAAATATCGGTCAAAAAAATAAAAGAACTTTGGTTCGAAGAAAATAAACATTATCTTTAAATTATGAATAGAAAAATTGAAACATTTTTGGCAATACTTTATGTATTAAACGTTGGAATGTGTATTGTATTAGAGAATTGGATTGCTATTGGAGGTTGGGGTTGTGCATTACTTGCACAATTAAGAATTATGGGCGTTATTAAAATTGATTAAATGAGACATCACGTAAACTTTTACACGAATAGGTTAGTTACCGAATGGTTAAAAAATGGTAAGATTATAATTGGTTGTGATCTTGATGATACAATTATTCCTTATAATGAAGAAATTAAAGACAACTGTAAAAAAATGGTCGATTTAATTTTGGAATGCCAAAAGGAAGGTATTATATTTTTAATCAATACCGCAAGAAGTGAATATCAATTAGAAAAGGCAAAAGAACAAGTTGAAGAACTTGGGATCACCGTACACGGAGTAAATAAAATGCATCCTGAATGGGATAAACCATATGGTGTAAATGGTAAGATATATGCTAATATATTCCTTGATGATAGAGGTGGTTTTTGGGACAATTATTGGATATTGACAAACGCTTTAACCATGGTTAAAATAGAAAGAAAAAATGGGGGTAAGAATGAATGATAATCACAGGACAGATCAGGAGTTTGAAAACTTTTTGAAAAATATTGGTGGTATAAAAATTTCACATAAACCACACTTGGAACCAATAACAGAAAGAAGACGATTTGGTGTTGGAAATGGATGGTTAGGAATCCTTCAAAGACTTTTTGAGGTATTAATAAAAATGGGATGGGACAAAAGTTTTATTAACGTTAAAGAAAAATTTGGTGGTATGAGCATATTTTTGGATAACCTACCAGAAAATGGGGTTTACTTTGCGGTGGAAGCGGAAAAAGAAACATTTTCTGTTTGTGAAGTTTGTGGAGAACCGGGAGAACAAAATAGTATTAAAGGTTGGGTTTATACTTTATGTGAAAATCATAGAGACGAAAAACTATATATTGAATACCAAGGAAAAACATATTTGACAAAATTATTGGAACCAATAAATAATGGTGATTTATATTACAACGCCAAGACTAATGAAATTATGGTTTGTGATGTTAATAATTTTTTTGATCCTTGGTCTTTAAAAGCCCATGAAGTTATAAAATAAAAATATTAACAAAATACTTGACACATATTAAAAAATAGTATATGTGTTGAAAACAATTAATGAAATTATGAATATTAAACAAGCACTTAAGTTAAAAAACAAATTGATTAAATCAATTAGTGATAACACAAAATTACTTCAAGAGTATAATACGGTTGAAGTCGGAAATGAAAGACCATATTCACCTGTATTATTGATGGGTAATATAACAAAATCAACATATGAGTTGATTGAATTAAAATCAAAAATTCATAGATCAAACGCTCCGATGTTTGAAAAGATTTTTGAAATGTCTGAATTAAAATCAAACATCAAAGCACTTCAAAAGTTGGATTGTACTGAAGGTAAATCTAATAGAGATCGTTACCGAATGGAAAGTGAATTAGTATTAACGTCGGAAGTTTCTTTGGTTGAAAGAAATGAAATTATTAGAGAAATGGAAGATAGAATTGAGGAACTCCAAGATGAAATGGATGTGTTCAATTCAAATACAGAAATATAATTTGAGGATAAGATTAAAGTTAAACTGTATCTACTTAGAAAACCGAATGGTTAGGTGAATGATTCTGATAATGTATAGTCCCAAACTCAATAATCAACTCTTGAAAATTCATTACTCTCATTATTTAAACTTCTTTATTTTTGCGGTTTTTAATCTTTGAATCAAATTATATAAAACCCCACTTAGGTGGGGTTTTTAATTTTATACCATATTTATTGTTATGAAATATGTTCTTAATGAATCACAAGCAAATGAGATATCAAAACAACTGATTAAAATGTCAGAGAATGTTGGTTATTATGAAACATTAAGTAGATTTAAATTACCTTTATCGGCTGCCAAAATTTTCTTAAAACCAAAAAATAGAAACAACTTTAGTTGTCAAGAACTAACTGAGATAATGTTCTATTACATTTTTCAAACTAAAGATATACCAGAAGTATTAAAAGTTGGTGAAATGGTAATAACAAATGAACCATATGATGGTGACGGGTTTCATTGGAATACATCAATTGTTGATAGATCTGGAGTTGTAGAATTCTCTTACGGATATGCTCAACCATTTTTATGTTCAAGTAGGAGGTCAATGATAATTAGTTTTCGTTTTGATCAATATACAAGAGGTAATTGGCAAGAACCTGATGATGATTATATTGAAGAAGATGAATTTCATCTTGAATTCACATACGATATGAGTGACATTGAGTTTAAAACTTTAGATCAGGTAATATCTTGGTATTTAAACGAATACCCAAAAATAGTTAAAATGTCCGCAAAGGAGTATTTTAAAAAGGCAAAAAGTTATAACGAAAAACATTCGTAATTATTTTATTTGTAAAATCAAAATTTTTTTACTATATTTGTATCTATGAAAGTTATATTTTTAGACAACGACGGAGTTATATGTCTCTCCAACAATTGGGGTGGACGAACTAAGAAATGGGCAAAATACCGTAGTGAAAACCCTGATGGTAGTAAAGAAAAAAAAGACTCACCTGTTGAATATCGTTTTGATGATTTTGACACAAAGGCTATTAAGGTACTTAATGAGATACTTGAAGAAACGGGAGCTGAAATTGTTGTAAGTTCAGATTGGAAATTACACGCAACTCTTGAAGAACTTGGAGATTACTACGAAAGTCAGGGTATTATCAAACGACCAATTGCTTTGACACCTAACATACAACATTGTACCGTTCATGGTAATTTATTTATGTGGTCACCACGATGGGAGTCAGAACAATTACGAACTATTGAAATTAAACAATATCTTCACGATCACCCTGAAATAACTCATTGGGTTTCTATAGATGATTTAAATATGGGTAAGATTGGGGAGCCTTGGAAGGATGAATGGGCAATTGATAATTTTGTATTAACACCAAAATCAAATGAAGGTATTAAACAATCAGGAGTTAAAGAAAAGATTTTAAACTACTTAGGATGAAAAATAAAAAAATAATAAATTAAAAACTTTTTTTAAAAGAATAATTGAGGTAATTAAAATATGGTAAATATAAATAATCTTTTAATCGGTATTGTTTTTGGGGGTTTGGCTCAGATACTAACATTTTTTCAACTACAAGGACAACTAAAATTTGATTGGATTAAAGATCACTATTGGTTGACAGTATTAACAGGTATACCAATATCTATGTTATTTATGTTTTCAGTAAAAAATATGATTTCTGCGTTTGGTGGTGAAATGTGGCCCTCCAGATTAATAGGTTTTAGTATAGGGGCAATGGTATTTACGTGGTTAAGTTGGGCGGTATTTAGTGAACCTCTAACAACAAAAACATACGTTTGTTTATTTTTATCATTTATGATATTAATAATACAACTACTTTGGAAGTGAAAAGACAGATATTAAAATTAATGTTATGGTTTTATTATAAATTCCCTAATAAAAAAAGAAAAAAAAGTATTTGGGAACTATAAAATTTTTTAAATGAAAAATATAAGACAAATATTCAAAAATAATGAACATCTAATGGATCTAACTCCTGTTGATGAGTTAATAGAATATACTCAAGAACTTGAAGGTAAGGTGTTTGAAAAAAACATTGAGGACAATTATAGTAAGGAACATATGTTAAAATCTATGTTGCAGGATATATTAAATAGTTGTCGTGATATGGAGGAAACAAACAAACTTGCTGAAAGATACCCTGGTATGTATGAAAAAAGTGATGCAGAATCTTTAGTAAAAAATTTAAAAGATTATATTTTAGATATGAGTTTTATGAATAATTTAAGTTTATGAAAAAAAGAGTTTATTTGATTGATATTGACGGAACGGTATGTGATGACATAAAAAACGAGGATAGTGATCTATACTCAATTGCAAAACCATACGAAGGATCCAAGGAAGAGATAAATAAACTTTACGATGAAGGAAACAAAATTGTTTTTTTTACCGCTAGAGAGTATAAAGATAAAGGGACCACTCTTGCTTGGTTGTGGAGACACGGATTCAAGTTTCATGACTTGATTACAGATAAACCAAGATGTTTAGAGGATGAAGAATATGTTTGGATTGATAATAAACCAGTAAGAGGTATTACCTATAAAGGCGAATGGGGACCGATAACGGAAACAAAAAACCAAGAAGTTGGTATTTTATTAAACTTTAAAAAATGAAAGAAATTATTTTAAAGGAAAATTGTTTTGGTCCTGACGTAGAAATTGATGGAGAGTCTTTGTTCATACACGAATACGACAATAGAGATCCAAAGGTAGTTGAGGACATACAAGATGAGTTAATCTCAAGACTACACGAATTAAAAGGTGGAATGGGGATGAATGATTGGACTGTGATTGCCGAAATTATTGTTAATTTGTCTGATGAATATGAATATAATGTTGAGGAATCTGATGAAGGAACATCTTGCGATCAATGCGGAAACTACAACCATAAATACGTATATAATAAAAAATAAATGAAAAAAACAGTAAGATTATTCAACATAGATCAAAAAACTTATTTAGTTTCTGCTGATCCAATAAAAGTAGGGGACAATGCGGTTGTTACCGTAGGAGGAGAATTCCCAAGTGTGGTTAAATGTGAAAACGAACAAGTCCTGAACTTAATTATCGATTCAAAATTATCACTAACAAAGGCATTTAAAATTGTCGCTTTACCTGAACAACTTGACATAACAGATCAAGAAATGGTAATAATCGAACAAAATCAATGGTTTTGTCAAATAGATGAAGAAGAAAGTAAAGACGAAGTTAAAAAAGATTGGGGAGTATCATTTGCACCAACCAAAAAAGTAAAAATAATTGTTGAATAATATGAAAGATCCGGTTCTAATAGAAACAATTAAAGGATTAGGTACGGTTGATAAAATTTATGTTTCTGAATTAGGTTATCTAATGTTGAGAATATACTTTGAAAATGGTACATTTACAACATATAACTTAGGGAAACATGATCCTGAAAATAATATGTTTACAGATAAAATAATGAAAGATGAAAAAGTTAATTAGTGTTCTTATAGTATTACTCGTAGTTTCCTGTGGAAGAAACGATTATAGGTATAAAATAAAAGGTAGTGTTATTACCAATAAAGGTCCTCATCCTGCTATTTGGTATACAGATACAATTAGTTTTGATGGTGATACTGTGTATTACTTTAATAGTGACGGATCTGAGGTAAGAATCTATCCACCATATATTCTAAAAGAAAATTTCTAATGATTAGGTATTTTTATATACTTGTATTAATATTACTAACAAGTTGTGGTAATTGGAAAGAGGTTAGCATTCCATATGATAAAGAATTATATTTAGAAACTCTACACGTTCATTTTTATGATCACAATACGTGTGAGTGGAGTTGTTTGGTTATGGAAGAAGGATTATACTGTGTTGATGATACTTTAAAGATGAATGTTAAAAAAAATAAAATAGGGGAAATAACAAAAGTAAAACTAATAAAATGAAAAAAGTATTTTTAGCGATTATGTTGGGTGTTATGGTAACATCTTGTACAGAGAACTCAAGAGTAAAAAGTTGGGGAGGAGACGGAACAATTACATTACCAAAAGGACAAAAATTAATTAATGTTACTTGGAAGGAAACCCAAGTTTGGTATTTGACAAGAGAAATGTCACCACAAGATTCTTGTCAGATTTATAAATTTCACGAAGAATCTTCTTGGGGAGTAATTGAAGGAACATATACAATTATTGAAACTAAATAATATGAGTAGGGAATTTGATAACACAAAACTTAATTACATTGCAAACTCATTAAAAGAAACCGTTAACAGAATGAACTATACAGGTGATATTTTGGATCTTGGTAATGAAATTGGTGTTGTTGTTGGATTGACATTTAAAGATATGACTGATGAGGATATAACCGATTTTATTCACGGTTTTAAACATGGGGTAAGTTTAACAAATGGAACACATTAAAAAATAAATAATATGACAGAAAAAGAACTAATCCTTTTAGGATTTAAAAGTGAACTAATAGAAGATCACGATGAAGATGACTCTTATTACTACGTGTTGGACATTGTTGATGGGTTGACATTCATTACACCAACTAACGAGGAGATTAAAAACGGTGAATGGTACGTTGAGTTTTTTAATACGGATCCATTGGTTCGATTCGATAGTTTTGGGCAGGTTCAAGGTTTAATAAATCAACTCACACTGGCAATAGTTAAATGATAAAAAATAAATAAAAAACATGAGTGAAGATAAAAAAATATTACAGGGTAAATTAATGAATACCCATAGACTTATATTAAATGAGGTTTCTGAAATAAGAGCAGCTAGTACTGAAACCACTTTAGAAGAAGATAGAAAAAAAATTGCACAACTTGAAAGAGAATTAAAGTTAATTGCAAATAGTTTATATAATCTTTATAAATAATGAAAACAGAAATACCTACACATGATCCATATACTGGTGAGTTAAATCCGTACTATGAGGAATTAACAGGTAAAAAAAATCCATTAATATCCGATAACAAGGATGATAACTATTGTTTTGATTTGTCATCACTCATTGGTAAAGAGTTTAGATATGACGGTAAGTACGGGTTATCCAATTGGACCGACAAGGTTAAAAATGTTGAAACAATAATGGGAATTCATGCCAATTTTAAGGAATCATTAAAACCTGTTAAAGAAGGTGAAGAACGTAAAAAGTTTGAAATATGTGGACATATAGTAAATTTATATGTAAGATCGACAAGAGGAAGAAATCACCTTTATGAATTAGAGAATTGTGTATTTATAAATTATTAATAAATGACAGATTTTAGTAAAACAAAAAAATGGATAGAAAAGGTTATTAAGTCCTGTAATACTTGGGATCAAATAACTACTTGTGAAAAACTAATAAAAAATTTCAAAACACAAATGAGTAAGTGTGATTATGATGATATGATATCCTTACCTTATATTGTTGATTTAAACTATAAGATTACTTTAAAACGTAAAGAACTTGTGGAAATAAATAATACCTTTAATAACTAAAAAATGGAAGAAAACACTACCCCTGAAAATCAAAATGAAGAATTAAACCAAGAGACTCAAGAAAACGAGCAAGAAGAAGTATCAAAGATTGATCTAATGAATTGCCCTTCTTGTGGGGAAAACAATAAAATAAAAATCCAAAGTCTAAGAAGAATTGACGGAAATAAAGTAAAACCTTTGGACATTTTAGTTTGTACCCAATGTGGAACTATGTACACAGATCCCGAAAAATTATTTGATAGTATCTAAAAAAAAATTGTATCTTTGTGATATGATTTTAGAAAGACTTAAGGACATACCAAAAAATTCAGGTTGCTATTTGTTTAAAAACAACAAAGGGCAAATAATTTATGTTGGTATGTCAAAGTTCTTACCAAAAAGAGTCTCCTCTTATTTCCAAAAAAATCAAACTGGTAAAACAAAAACCCTCGTTGAGAACATTCACGATGTTGAGTTTAAAATTACCTCATCAGAACAAGAGGCAATAATCCTTGAAGAAGAATTAATTAAACTATACAAACCAAAGTTTAATATCAAGGGTAAAGATGATAAGACTAGAAAATGGTCCTTATGTTTTACGGACGAAGAATTTCCTAAACTTGAAATAGTAAGAGATAAACAAGACGATAGAGTAAGTCTTGATTTTACTTCAGGAATGTTGTGTCGTGAAGTATATAATCTTATTCATGATATCTTTGAACTTCGTAGTTGTTCTTACGATCTTACAGAAGAAAATATTCTAAAAGAAAAATTTAAAAATTGTTTAGAATTTCATCTTGGTAGATGTAATGCCCCTTGCGTAAATGGTATTAAAAAGTTTTACTATAATGAAATAGTTCGTGACGTTAAAAAAATTCTTTCTCTTGATTTGGATGGACTAAAATCAAAGATGAAAAAATTAATGAAACACCACTCCAACAATACGGAATTTGAAAAAGCTCAGACTATATTATCAAAACTTACAGTATTGGAAACAATTGATAATAAGTTAGAGGTAATAAGAATTCAAAAACGCAAAAAAAATATCTTTGAAATAAAGGATATTTTAAATCTTAAAAATATACCACAGGTTATTGAAGCTTTTGATAATTCACATAACCAAGGAGATTCTAATGTTGCGGCTTCGGTTAGGTTTGATGATGGTGTTCCATTAAAATCTGAGTATCGTAAATACAATATTAAAAGTTTTGTTGGTATTGATGACTACGCATCTTTTGATGAGATCTTACAAAGAAGACTAAAAAGACTTATTGATGAAAAACAAAAACTACCTGATCTTATTTTAATTGATGGGGGTAAAGGACAATTAGGTGTTGCAAAAAGAGTGTTTGAAAAACTTAATTTAACTGATAAGATAGATTTAATTTCAATATCTAAGGACTCTAACCATAAGTCTTCGGTTATTCATAAGATAGACGGTACGGAATTTAACATAAAGGATTATAAGAACTTTACACTTTTTGGTAAAATACAAGAAGAAGTACACAGATTTGCCATTAAATTCCACAGACAAAAACAATCTAAAAAAATATTTTTAAAATAATTGAATTTAATATAAATTATTCTTATTTTTTAACAAATGGGTTTTAATAAAAGATTTTTAAGAAAAGAAGGAATATTGTTAAACGTTGACAATATTATGACCTATTTGGATGCTGATGCGGTTATCAGTACAGATGAATTTTCACATAATGTCTACAAAATATTTAATGAAGGAAAAACAAAAGAGGAAATAATAAAATATATAAACGAGAATAAATGAAGTGTAAATTAGAATATGTTTGGTTAGATGGGTATACACCAGAACCAAATTTGAGAAGTAAAATTAAAATTGTTGAATACGAAGAAATTAGAAATTGTTTGGTTTTAGGTAATTTTCCGAAATGGAACTTTGATGGGTCATCAACAAAACAAGCTCAGACAGGTAGTTCTGATTGTATTTTAATACCTGTTAGACATTATTTTTACAATCATACAAACACAATTTACGTGTTGTGTGAAGTAATGAATTCTGATGGTACTCCACACGAAACTAATACAAGATCAAAACTAATTGAAGAACAAGAAGATTTATGGTTTGGGTTTGAACAAGAATATTTTATACAGGATAGAAAAAATAAATGTATTTTAGGTCACGATGAAAACAACTTGGAACCACAAGGTAAATATTATTGTGGTGTCGGTGAATATGTTGTAGGAAGAGATTTTGTTGAAGAACATATGGATATGTGTTTAAAATACGGAATTGATATTACAGGGATCAACGCTGAGGTTGCATTAGGTCAATGGGAATACCA
>Ga0209107_10000810_pt1 | contig 17800 bp, 13 predicted proteins | sample LakErihyJuly2011_2_FD_187460 | JGI IMG/M metagenome (GOLD analysis project Ga0209107, IMG submission 187460) | Freshwater microbial communities from dead zone in Lake Erie, Canada - CCB hypolimnion July 2011 (SPAdes) (version 2) | ecosystem: Environmental > Aquatic > Freshwater > Lentic >... | reverse complement strand
CGTGTTGTTATATTAGTTTAGCATAGCAGATATAGATTTGTCAAACTGGAACTCTAAGTTCTTAATTTCTTCATCTTCCATATCACCTATGTCTTTATATTTTTTATCAAGTCTGATAGTAGTAACTAAAGATCCAAGTTTTTCAACTAACTTATCTTTCATTATATTACCAGCCTCATCGTTATCTGCAATTAGTACAACGTTTGTGAAGTACTTTTCTAACAATCTAATTTGAGAATTAGATACATTAGCACCCAGAGTAGCAACTGCTGGGAAACCTACTTGGTCTAGTCGAATAGCATCAAAAGATGATTCAACTACATATACTGTACCAGATGATTTAATTCTGTGCAGGTTAAATAATATTTTACCCTTTGGTAATCCTGGTGTATTTTTAAAATCTTTACCCTCAATTGTTCTTGCAACAAAACCAAGACACATTCCATCTGGTGAATGCATAGGGATAGTAATTGAGTCTTGTTTTTCAGAATAGCCAAGTGAAAACTTTGTAAATGAAGAACTGTTGATCTTTCTATACTTAAGATAGTTTTTGGGCTTTTCATCTGCAAGCAATTGGTTGTGCAAACGCTTTAAGATTAACTCGTCATATGGAGTAAACTCTGGTGGTGCAACTAATGTTTTGTTAACTAACTTTTCAATATCATGCTCTGTCTCTTTACTTTTAATATAACGAACTGCTTCAAAGTATGTTCGTCCAGACATATGCATTATTAACTCTTCTAAATTCTTTGTTGTCTGGCAACCAAAGCAAAAAAACAGACCGCTATCTTTTGCAACTTCACCAGCAGGTGTTCTATTATTATTGTGATAAGGACAAAAGATTATAAAATCGTTACCAAACTCTGCCTCAATATCAACTCCAGAACCAACAAGAACACGCTTAATTTGTTCTTGTGTATAAATTTTAGACATCTATCTATATTCCTTGTTTACTCTTAAAAATTTTCCGTATGAAGATTTTAGTGTTGAATAAAGTTTTTCATATCTGTACATTGTTTCCTTTTCTGTAATAGAATCAATCTCCATACTCCAAGAATCTCTTTTAAATGGAATAACCTGAGCCATGGGGGTTCCTTTTGGAATTATTCCTTCAAAGTCATCTCTTATTAAAAATGGAGCATTTGCATGTGTTTTTAATTTGTCTGTATCAACAACTCCAGTAATTGTCCTTATTGGTAGATTTTGATATCCTACTGGGTGAATTATTAAACAAGAATAATCTTTTGGGGTTTCTATTATCCAGCCGTGAAGATTTTTATAAACAGTTTTATTAAATCCTTCTGGTATTTCGTATAAAGAACTTTGAAGTGGAGACCAGGCTTCTACAACTGGGTGTGAAACTGTCCAACTTACTGACTGATTACCAAAACTATCTTTTTTAACAAATAGATCACTCCATAGTGTTATCATGTATCCAGAGGTTAATCCGTCTAATAGTGGAAAACATTTTTTTGCTGTTGTTGTTGGATATGGGTCCATATCAAATTTTTCAGTACCATATGGAGGCATTTCTTTCCACCATTCTGGAATTAATTTTGACGCTGGAACTGGTTTTGGTCTTACTTCTAATACATGCTCGCTTGATGCTATAAATTTAATTTTCATTTTCAAAATCCTTATAACGATAATAACCCTTGTCAAAGTCTACTTGGACTAAGAAATCTCCCATAAAACCATTACGATTCTTACGGAAAACACATTCAATAATATCACTATTAGTTGCACGACCAAGTGCCATAACCCAGTCAGCATCATAAGCAATTTGTCTAGACCAAGCGGTTTGTCCAAGTGTTGGAGGACTTGATAGATCTTTTACATCATCTGGTGTTGCAGATGAAATAGCAATAATAGGTACTTCTTCACTAATAGACATTAGTTTAAGTTCTCTTGAAAGGTTCTTCATTCGTACCGTTTCAGAATCAGCCTTTTGGTTTGGAGACATAAGTTGTAAATAGTCAACAACAACAAAGTCTGGACGGTACTGATCAATCTTTCCACGAATAACAGAAGGGGTTACTTCTCCACCGCTATCATTAGAAATAATATGAAACTCTGGACGACCTTCAACCTTGTTGTGATGCCATTTCTTTAGCATATCAATTTCTACTTCGCCATTAGATAATTTTCTGTGTGACCATAGACCTTCACCCATAATTGCAAAAATACGATTACGAACTTCTGTTTCAGACATTTCAAGAGAAATAATAAGTGGTGACTTGCCCTGCTTCCATGCTTGAACTGCAAAGTATAAAGCCATCCAAGACTTGCCGATTCCTGGATAAGCAAGGAATACACCTAACTGTCCTGGCATAATTCCAGATGGTAAATAGTTATCAAATCCTGGAAGGTTTGTTTTAATTCCTATTTGACCAGTTTCTTTTTGTTTCTGAACCATTTCGTAGTATGCAACTGCAGACTCAAGATCTGTTGCATCAATGTCACGAATTGCAGAAGTATTCTTTTTTAACTCAGATGTTTTTGTAATTAGGTGTTCAAGGGCTTCTCCACCATTACCGCTTTGAACTTCTCCTGCAGCATTACGCAAGATGTCTTTTAGGCTATCATTAAGATATTCTGTTTGTAACTCTGCTAGATGATGTTTTGTTGCTCCAATACCTGGAACTGGTTCAAAGTCTCTAAACTTTTCTGTAACTAAATCTGTTGGCGGTAGGCATTGATTATTTTCAGAATATAAACGAATAAAGTTCCATACGTCGTTGTGGGTTCTTAGTAATGTCTCAACGTTTGCCTGTAGTAGTACGTGAATTTGTTTGTCTTGTAATACTGCAGAAATTAACTTTGCCTCTGTGTTATTCACTTAACCACTCCTTTGCTAATCTTCTGCGCTCTTCACGTTCTTTTTTATCTTGCTCTACTTCTGCTTTTCCGTTAATAATCTTTTCTGCATTATATGCAAAGTAATTCCATGACGGATCTTGTGCAATGCTAAAGTAATATTCAAGAATATCATAACACTGTGCAATACCATATGACTCTACAAGGGCATCTGCAGCCCACTGCTCAACGTTTAGGTTCATGTTAGACTTCTGCTCATACCGTTGCAAGTAAAACTTGTTAAACCTACTGAGCAAAGCCATTCGGTCTTTGCGCTCAGCCATTACTCTGAGATTTCAGATTTTGCTTCTTGAATTTTCTCTGTAAGTTTATCTTCTACAAATTTATAAACACGAGCAAAAGCCTCGTCTACATTTTCGCCTTCACGCTTTGAATCTACAATGCCTAAATCAAGGCGCAAAGATTGAAAATTTCCTAGATTAAGTGTATATCCAAGTGTTACAGATACCTTTGTATTATCGTTTTCCATTATCCACCCATTCAATAATTAAATAGATTCACTCCACACTGGAATAAATCGCCCATCCTCTGTCTTTGTATATGTAAGTATACCGTCTCCCATTCGCCTTGTCAACTCTTGGCTTGTAGGAGTCATGTTGTTTGTTATTAATTTATCTTTTCTTGGTTGTCCAATATGTATAGTTGCAAGTATAGCACAAATCTCTTTAACCTGATCTTCTGAATAATAAGATCTAATTTGCCAACCAGTTTTTCCATCAATGCTTGATCCAACAGGTGCAGGAATGACTCCTCGTTTTATTAATCTTGGCATATATTTTCTATGCCGATTAACTAACTTAGCAGTCTCTGCAACAGTGTAAGCCTTTTTTCTATTTCTTCTAAAGTCAGAACGCAGGCATGTCTCTAGTCTATCCTTGTTAATATTATAAACAGTTACCATTCCTGTTGATCTAGAACTATGATGAAGCCTTACCAGGTCTCCATTAAGAAACCATATTTTTTTACCGCCAGAAATTACAGGTTCGCTATTGTATGCTTCGCTCTGAATTTTTCCTTTTGCAGTAACCATTTTCCCTCCGCAGACTCGGTAGGTGGATGATAAAATTTTCTATTTCCACACTTAACACAATATGTTTCTAAATGGTCTATGTTTGAATGTATTCTATCAACAAACATTTTTCCTTTGCATCTTTCACAAGACATGCTAATCTGGAACACCAATAGCAATAAGATTTACGCCAATGGTTGCAGTTCCAGAAACACCGTACCTTACTGTAAATACAGCCTGTGTAGTTGATACGGATGTTAAAACTACTGTAGTATTAGATCCAGCCGTAGTTCCGCTGGTATTTACAATTGATAGAGTCACAATTGGTGGAAACTTAAAGTTAGAATAATCAATAGAAAAAGATTTTTCTTGCCCCGCGGTTACGGTTTCGTTACTCGCAATTGACTTAAACTTGCCAACAAATTTTGTATCAGAGGTTTTTAAACTCTTTTTTTCTGCTCCAACTACATCAATATCAGTATAGTTATAGGTTGCATCGGAAACCTGTGTTGATAAAACATTTAAAGCATCTACTATTTGATAGATGTATGTTACATCAAGGGGTTGCCCTCTTTCTGGTAATGATAGTCTTGCCATGTTATTCCTCCTATTTAATTATACCAAAGACACTGAGCCAGAGTCAAAGATATTTAGTGCTGCCTTAATTTCTTTTTTTGATGAAACTATTTGAACCTTTACTCTAACCGTTGTAGTACCAGTTTTTAAAAATGAATATGAGTGTACTTTTGATGTACCGTGATAGAAAAAAGCATCTGAGTCAAATTTAACAAATATGTCGTATTCTGGAAAATTATTTGCGTCTCCCCATACAGCCGTAACAACGTTTGCCGTTTTAGATACTGCCCCACTAACTGACTCTATAGACTCTCCAGAAATATTGTAAACTGGGGACCAGTGAGACGTTCTGTTTCTATCATCAGAGATAACCCGATACCTTAGATTGTATTTTAATGTATCATGATCAATTGGCGGTAGTGATGACTTTAAGATTCGTAACTTCTTTATGTTTGAATCAACCATTATGTTACCCCAACAGAAAATCTAAACTCAACATAGTTGTTTGTATTAGGAGACTTAACAATAGTTGTGGCATCATCATTTTTAATAACAGAGTATCCAGTTAAACCATATAGAGGATTAACTGTTGCTATGTTTTCAAGTCTTAGTGCATCAAGGGCTATGTAATAGTCAGAAACTGGTAATAATCCACCGCTTACTGCATCATCAAATATACTGCAGTAAATTTTTACAACAGTAACTGCATTCCATGTAAAGTCTTGACTTTTGTATAATTCCTGTAATTGTTTTGAAACAACAAAATATCTGTTTGTTGCAAAGTCATATCCATCAACACCATCTTCAATGTTGATTTCAAACCTAGCATATGTTGCTGGATTGTTACTATCGGTTGCTGCAAAGTCAATTAAGATTCTTATCGTATCTGGACTTGTTGCTGAATCTCCATCTCTGTTTACTAAAGAAAAAGCAAGCCTTAATTCATCTACTGGAGAGTTTTGTGAAAAATCAACACTTGGAGAAGCAAGATGTATATGATTTCCAGAATCAACAACTAAGTTGTCAACTCCTCCAGAGCCTCCACCATCTAAACTTAAATCTGAATCATTTCCTTTAATTAGAATTGTATTATTTAAAAACCTTGCTCTTTCATATCTTGCAAGGCGTTCTGTGTTATAAAAAATAGAATTATCTGCGTTGGTTTGAAATACACCACTTTCTGTTCCTGCTGCATTTATTATATCGTCATCATTGGAATCTAGTGGTACGGAAACTATTGGGATTGCTACTGAAGCGGAAGATGTGTGGTGCTCCCAGTTTTCTCCTTGAGTAAATGCAAAAACCGTCTTACTGTCTTGTGCGCCAGCAGAAGGGTTAGAGCCTGCAGAGTACAGGCCTACCTCTGTTATTTCATACCTTTCTTCTGTTGGTAGTTCTGCGGTAAGTACAATTTTATCTATACCGTTTTCATTTACAAAACCTCTAGAAGATATAGGAACTCTAAACATTTCAAAGTCAAGATTTTCTTTTTCTGCAAAGTTATCAGCAACGTCTTCTGTTTGAAGCGGTATTGGGCCACACCCAACCGCTAAGTATGAGGCATAGGCAGGTGCTTGGCCAAGCATATACTTTCCAATAATGCTCTTGCCTTTATTAGTTATCATGATGTAGTTGCTCCAAAGTTCGCTTCATATATTGTACCATTTAACGATACCTCAACTTCAAATAGTTCATCTTTGTTTATATTAACACCTTCAATAATTAGATCTCCTGTTGTTTCATCAAAATATATGTTTGTCCCGTTTAATCCATTACCTTCTGTTGGTACTTTTTCTTCAAACTTGATAGCAAAATTAGCAAAGTATTTTTCAGAAGTTGCCTGTAATCCAAGGATGTTATTTGGATTATATCTTTGTTGAAGCAATCCAAGGTTTTTAATTGGGGTATAAGATATTTCCTGCCCATTAATAATGTCATTTCTAGCAATATTTATTAATTCGTGCCCCCCAATATCTTCAAAGATTAAATCAGTCATTATTTCAATAGACATTGAGTCATCATTAAACAATATTGTATCTATTGGTGCTGTTTTTGTTGGACTTGGCTGTGCTTGATTTGAAACAGAGTTTACAGATGGAGTTGTTGGTGTAGCAGAAACCATGTAGCCACCAGAAGAGCCATCATCAACTATCACTCCCATTGGTGTAACATTACTTGTTCCTGTAGTTCCACTTTTATTCATTTTATACCTCACTCAAATATACTGTCATGCTTGGTCCAGAACCAGACCTAGCATACTCTATATTATAAATAACAAACCTTAAAGAATCTGATGTAACTAAATTAAGTCCTGATGAATCTTTATAGTCTACCGTTACGATATCCCCAAGTTGCAGAGTTGGGATGCTAAACAAATTAATTCCAATAGATTTTTTAGGAACCATAACTTTGTTTATAATCCAGTTCATCATGGCTTCTGCATCGTCTTGTGTTTGTATGTATATGCTATCAATGCTAAATTCATTTTTTCCATATGTCAATCTACTTAGTTTAATTTCATCATACTTTAATTTTTCAACTAATGGAGAATATGTAAGAGTGCTACCTACTAACTCTGGGTCTGACAAGTTGCCACGTTTTTTAAAGAATTCGTCTACTGTTAATTCATGGGTTGTGTCTTGTGTAAAAGTGACCCCTTGAATTCTTAAAAAGTTTCCAGTTGTTTCATCTAGATTTAATGCTTTATCTGTTGAATTAAAAATTAAAAATTCAGCACCATAAGAGTTTGCGTAAAACCCTGATGTTGTATATCCTTTTATATTATTAAATGTTGGTGATAATTTTGCATAAAGTGCAGGATAAGCACGATCATATTTAATATCAAAATAAGCACATTCACGCATGATTGAGCCAAACTCTTCAAAATATAGATTATACTCTGGTGGCTGTTGAGAACTTATACCAGATAGATAAGTTGATTGCACAACACCGCTCATAGCATATTTTCTAAATGATTCATTAACATTAATTTCAGAGTTACCAAATGCACTAAATAATGTGTCTCCTACAACAAAGGATGTATCTTTGCTGTAATTTTTTGATAAAGAATAAATATTCTCAAACATGCATTTAGATGATCCACGGACAAATAGGGCCATATTATTATATATAGGAAGCGGGTCTGTGTCATCTACAACCTTAATAAGTTGATTATTGATGTATAGATAGAATCTTCTTATTTTCCCAATATCTTCATACTCTACTGATAAATCATATACCGTTGAGTTTTCTTCACCAGCCAGTCTTTGTTGTCCAGAAAATTTACCGTCATCTACAAGTATTTTTGTTAAACCACCCCAAAGTTTAACTGGTATCGCATCTGTGTTAGAAGAGTCTTTTTTAATTTTATAAAAAACAACATTATTAATTGAAAATTCTGCCTTGTTATCTTTATCTAATTTTAAATAAGAACTAATATTGTTTTCAGTTAATGCAATTATTTCAAAATAATATCCGTTATTTGTTACTGGATTTAATAAAATTCCAAGACCTCCAGAACCTCCGCCAATACTTACGTTTTGATCTGGTTGACTTCCAGTAACTTGATAATAGGGAATACTTCCATTTGGTGTTTGACCTCTTGTAGAATTATTTTCAATTTTTCCAATAATACGCATCCTTGTTCCAAAATGTTTGTATGCATTGTCTAAATTTTTATAAACATATGAAACAAAATTAAGCGGTGTTTCAGTGGTTTTAAATGCTGGTCCATTAAAAACTAATGCAGATGATTGAATTGTTCCAGTTTTAGTTGCTGGTAAACTGTTAATTTCTGTATCTGTTAAATTACTTGTTGCCATAAAGTTTTTAATTATGCTGTTTCTTGTTGACTGTCCTGCAATTGTATTACTTACTCCTGCAGCACCAGTTGTTGTTGCTGGTAGGGTTATATCTTCATCTAACTGGGTTGTAAAAAGGTATTGGCTTTTCATATTAATCCCACGCACATTATCGTTGTTTGTCCAATAAGTATTAATTCCAGAATAATGATCTGTTATTTTTGTTCCAAATTGGCCACGTCCATGTTCTACAACTGCTCCGTTTTGCAGTCTGGTTATTCCATCAACTGTTTCATAGTATGGAACTGAATATATTCTTATTAGCCCAGTTGGATATATTTTTCCATTAAATGGGAGAGATGCAAAATATTTTTGATATTCTTGATTACTGCTAATAAAAACATTGCCAATACCCGTTATATTAAACTCTGCTGCATCGTATCTAATAATCTCGCCATTAGAATACAGGTATCCGTTATATCTTGTTAGCCAATAAATATTTTCTCCAAGATCTATTATATTGTCTATTACAATATTTCCTGAAACGGTTGGGGCTACAGAAGGAATGTTTGAATTTAATGGCATGGCACCAAGCACATAACTTCCCTGTTTTGATGCTAGTTCATTTATTGTTTTTGTTGAGTCTGTTCCAGCAACTTCCCACAAAAGTGATGGTTTGTATATCCATGTTTTTTCTTTATCAATCATTGTTGACTGTTTTATTGATCCATAAGATCTTTGAATATATCTGGTTGTATAGTTAATTTTTCCATCATTATAAACTTTTTTATCTTGTGATGCAATAGATAAAATATTTGGAAGGTTTCCAGATGTAGCATTTTCTATTACACCAGAGTCTGTTTGATTATTTGATCCAGAAAGAATAAAGTCTGTTGTTCTTTGTGTTAAACTAGGCATAAGATAGTCTTTGCTCATTACTACAAAATTATTATATTCATCAAAAAACATTGCAGTTTGTGTTGATACTGCTAGTTGATTTAAAACCTCTGCAACGTTTTGATCTGGGGCAATAAAAAAATACGGAATTATTGGATCATTTTCTCCATCAACTCTTTTAAATGTATAGTTACTAAAACCAATATAGTCAAGTAAAAGAGAGACTGCATAACTTAAAGATGTTTGTGTTGTTAAAAGTCTTGGGGCAGGCATTGATTCTAAAAAGAAATAAAAATCTCTTAACTCTAAAGAAAGTGTTGCTGCGGTAACATCTGCCTGTGGAAATCCTTCTGAGTATAAGGTTTTAATAGGAACCGAGTATTCATCTCCCTCAACATCAAAAATTGATTCATAAAAAAGAAATTTAATGTTTTTTCTAATATAGTCAGAAACAATACTGTTAGTATTATTTTCATTAAATGCTTGATCGTCATCAAATAAAGACAGAGATCCAGTTGATGCAAGGAGTTGTCCTACTGGCAAAGAAGTTGTACCGACATCTGACAAAATCTTTTTTATATTAAAATCTATAACTTTGTCTGAAACATTTACAACAAGTCTGGGTGAAATTTCAATTAAATCAAAAGTAGAATCAAACTTATTCATTGTTTCTACAACAACTCTAATACCACGAACGTAGGCAAACTCTCTGTATGTGGTTGAGTTATTGGCATCGTTTGTAAAAAAGTCTGGGCTTGTAAGATCTGTAACAAGACTTGTTGAACTATTTAATACTCCAGAACCAAGATACCAATCGTACTCTGGAACAAAAGTATTATACTCCTGATTTGGTCCATCCCAAATATAAAACAATCCACGTTCATTTTCATTTTCAACTACAAGATATGCGTATCCGTCTAATGATGATTCTGGAAGTAATGAATCTGAGGCCAATCTTTCTGCAAAAGTAAATGTTGACCTATATTCATCTGGAATTTTTAATCCATATTCTAATTCAACATAGCCGTCTTCTGGGATAATGGCTGTGCCGTCATCTCTAATAGAGTTTTCATTAAATGAATAAGCATCAATCCAGTTATTATCTTTTAAATATTGAATCTTCCATATAAGTGGAGTTGTTTTATTTGCAGTACCATAAAGTGGATCTTCCAATGTGCCAGATTGAGTAGTAAAAGGACCAAGGTCTATCGTTCCAACATTTGTTTGCATTTTTACAATAAGTCTATTTGCTGGAACATTTTCCTTATAAACAACAAAAGGAACTGCATCGTCAATATAGTTAAGAGAGTTTGATATATTTTTTGCAACCCCTCTCTCAAGATTATCCTCAGTTCTAAATGATGACCAATACTTAAACTCATCATCTCGTGATGGCATATAGTATCTTGGTCTAAGAGTCATTGATGCTCCAGAGTTTGCAAGATATCTTTTATTAAAATATGAGGCTTTGTTTATTCCAGATCTAGGTCTAAAAGGTTTTACACAATCCTCTAAAGAATAAAGCATTTTAACTTTTTCTTTAATTGATGTAAAAAGTTGTGGCACATCTAAATTTGTATATCCACCATCAATAACTATATCTGCATCTGTTGCACCAGTATAATAGTTTCCAGCATCTAGATTATCAAAAGTTATAGGCAATGTTCTAAATTGCACATCTGATCCCAAAGGTCTATATCTATAATTACCCAGTTTATAGATGTTATCTGGCATATTCATATTCCATTCAGCCAAAACCAATGACTGAAGATTTATTGTTGAAGATGTTTCTAGGTGTGTCTTTAATACATCACTTACAAACATTTAGACCTCTTCCAGTGTTACCGAAATATTCCAAAGATCATGGGTTCCTCCGCCACGCTTTACAATAGAATAAGTAAAGTCTGTAATATAAACTTGCATGATTTGATTGTATTGTGCAAGATGTGTATAATCTGCATCATCCTTACCAAAGTTTGAGTATTTATCATATGCCATAAACATCCAAAATGGGCCTGTATGGTTTTCATACCAGTCAAGGAGTTCTACTCCTCCTGCTCCACCATCTGCTGTAAACTCTCCAGTTGTATTTTTGTCAGGGGACAAACCAGTAGATAAAAACCCTGCATCCTGATAGTATGCCCTTGATGGCAAGTTATTCCAGGAAACAGACATTGTTAGTTTATCTGCTATATGATATGAACGCATACGACCATTAATAGTTCTTTGTCTTTGTTCTATTCTTGTTGGTGTAAAATTTAATTCCCCGCGATTATGGTCTGACAGAATGAGAAATTGATTAATTAAATCTGCATCTGTTGATGCATCAAAGTTACCTTGTACTTCATAGCCAGTGGGCAGGTATACCCCATTAGAGAGCGTACCAGGGTTCTCAGACCACAACAGGGCCTGGGGGCGTTGATACCTACGTCTGCCTATTAAATACCCTGCTGTAGCCATTTAGCCCCTTTGTGTCCTAATTCTCTGTGAGTCAACTTGTCTAATTTGTGTCATAACGACTCTTGCAATATCCTCTGGATTTGCATCAGATTTAACATTAACGTTTAGGTTATAATTATACACCTTTTCACCATCATATGATCCGCTATTAATAGCCTTCATGGTATCAACACCGTAGGAGTTAACTGCATACTTAGTCATTACAAATTCTCCAGGTGTAAGCATTGCTGGAACCGTATCTGTTCCTCTTGACATTCCGCCTACAGCAAAATATTTAGGCATAACCATTCCACCCATGTTCATTCTCTGTGGAGGTGCTGGCTCTGCTCTAGGAATTTTTACCATTCCACCATATGCCATATATTTTGTAACCATTCCACCAGAGGAGTAACCTCTTGCTGTATAGCCTGCTGCTTTTGCTTCATTCTGTAGTCTTTGTTTTTCAACCGCAGCAAGTCTTGCATCTTCTGCTTTTTGTTTATCCATATACGCTTTAGATGCTGGATCTCCTGATTTTGCTGCGTCTGCAATTGCTTTCTTTAGATCATCCATTGTTTTCTTTAATGCTGCTCTTGTTACTGCTGCTTCAGCATCAGCCTTTGCTTGTGCTGCTTGTTGTGCTGCAAATTCTTCTTCTGATTTTTTGGTTGCTGCATCAGTTTCATCTGCTGCCTTATTTGCTTTATCTGTTGCTTTCTTTGCTGCATCTTCTGCTTCTTTTGTATCTTTCGTTGGTGGTGGAATAAATGGACTTGTTGGTGAATATTGAGGACTTTTAATTTGTGACATTGCTGCAGCAATTGCGATTAAAAGTTGTTCCATCGTCTTTAACTCACCATTGGCCACTACTAGTGCACCCTTATAGGCATCAAGTTTAATTTGTACTTCATCCCACTTTAGTTTCTGTTCTTCAATTTTAAGAAGTGCAGCATCAAGTATTTTTTGTTCAGCATCAAATCGTTTTTGAAGTTTATCTAGTTCTTCTTCTGCTTTAGCAAGTTGTCCTTGTCTAATTCCATCAATAACTGTTTCAATATTTCTAATCTCTAGAAGTCTTGCTTCTCTTAACTCCGTTATATTATAAACTTTATCTTCTAATTCAAGGACCTGTGCCTGTACAACTTTTCTTTGTTGTTCAAGTGCATAAGATTCTTGAGAAATTCTAAACTGTTCTGCTTCAATTTGTAGCCTTGTCATACCGCTTGCCGATACTAGACTATCGGTTTCAGCCTTTCTTGCTGCAGCGATGAATTCTCCAGATTTACGGTTTGCTGCTTCTGCTGCAGTAGAACGCATTTCATTTGCTAGTTGTGCTGCTGCTGAAATGTCACCTTGAGACAGGGCATCAGCAAGAGAAATACGATTTTTTTCTTGTGCAGCAATGTCTTGATTAAGTTCGGATATTGTTTGTAGAGCCTTTTCTTGAGCATCATACTTCTGATTAATTGCTTCTGCAGCCTTGTCAATTAGTGTTAAGTCATTTGACAATACACCCGATCTATCAGATAGTGCCTGTAATGGTCTATCAAAATCAAACTCCATTTTTCTTTGAGTATCATTAATGTTTTCTTGAATATCATCAAGAAGGTTTTGACCAATCCTTGAATCGTACTTAAGTTCAAAATTAATCTTATCAATCTTGTCTTGTTGTTTTTGAATATCATCATTGACCTTTTGAACAGCATCTTCTGCAACAACAATGTCTGCTTTTAATTTAAAGTTTTTTATATCAAATTGATTTTGTAGTGTTCTGGCTTGTAAATCAAGTGCAGTAACATTTGCATCAATGGCTTCCTGAGTTTTTTGCTCAAAGGTTTTTGTTTGTTCTTCAATAAGTTTAAGAAGATCAAGATACTTCTTTGTTTCTCCAATTAGGTTTCCAAACTGATCCGCAACTTTACCAGGTGAGTTTGCAATAGCAAAGGCATTTGCTTTATCTTTTAATATTTCAAGAATAACTTCTTGTTTTACTCCAGCAGCAGTTAGTTTTTTATATGCTTCAACTTGTTTTTCAAGATCATTAATGTTTCCATCAAGTTTTTGCTCTGCAAGTTTTTGATTTTGGTTTATGATTATTCTTAGTTGTTCAATAACCTCTTCATTTTCTTGTGAATATCCTGACATCTCACCCGCAGCAGCAATTTTTGCAGCCATAGTTTTGTCAGCCAGAATTGTTTGGATTTCTATATTTTCCCAACCTTGCTTTTTTAAAATATCATATGCTTTTATCTGAACTTCTATTTCTCTATTTTCTTCACGAAGATTATCAATAAATGTTGCTATAGTAAGTTGTTGATATCCTTCATTAATTATTTTAAATCTTTCTTTTAATCCAGTAATACTACCGTCATCTCCAAAGTTAAATAACACCTTTGACTGAAGAGCAAACTGCTCTGCATCTAGTCCACGAATAATTTCCATAAATTGTTTATCTATTGTTATCCCAGCCTCTGATGCTGCTGCCTCCATCTCCTTTATGGCACCTTGTTGTTTTTCAAGGAAATTGTTTCTTGTTTCATCTTCTGGTCTTAAAAACTTTTTCAATGAATCAAGTGGTTTAAGGGCATTAAAAGAACTTTCTTTAACTAACTTAAGTTTTTGAGCAAGATCATTAAGAAATGAGTCATCTCTTTTTGGACCATCTCCAGTTTTTGATGTTGGTCCACCATCTTTAGAGTCATCTACAATTGCAGTAGGAAATAATTGTGGAGCAACCTTTTCAAAGTATTTAGAAGTGGCTGCTGCAATATTATCTGCATCTTCTTTAAATGCTTTAAGTGCTGCATATTTTGCTGCTTCTCTCTTAGGATCAACAAAACTCATATACAAATCAGGGTTTTTTGCATAAAACGCAGTGGTAAGTTCTCTGTCAAGTATCTTATCAAAACTATCACTTTCTGAAATAGATCCAATTGTAATCATTGCCTGGAACTGTAATTCTTTTGGAAGTTTTGATATTGCTGTCCATTGAGTAATTGCAGCATCAAGTGTTAGATTTTTTCCTACACCACCTGCTTCTTCTTGCATTTTAACAAGCGCCTCAAGGTTTATTTCTCCATTAGGGAATTTTTTCTTTAATGCATCAATTTCTTTTCCACGAGCCTTAAGATCTACGATGTCATTCTTTTGGGTTTCAATATTTAAGTCAATACCAATATAATCTGGAATAACTCCAAGTTGTTCAATGGCAGACATTACTTGATCGCCTTCAGCCTTATCCATATGCTTCATAGCAAATACAATTTGTCTTTGATTGTTTTCATTTGGAATCATTGTTAAAATTGTAGAAAGTCTTTGAAGTCCATCTAACCCCTGAACCTTAATCATTGCTTCTAGTCTTTTTTCAATATCTCCGCCAGTACCCGCTAAAGTATTTACAAGTACTGACGCTTCATTTGATGTAAGAATATCAGATGTAACTAGTGTTGAAATTTCAAGAGTTACCTTATCGTCTCCAAGTTCATCAAGTTGTGATTGAAGCATCACAGCCTGTGATTTCAGTATAGGGTCATCCTTAAACTTATCTTCCATTCCAGTTTTAAATGCTTCCATATATTTATCACGAACTTCTCCACGGCCAGAACCCCATGGAGTAATGTTTTCAAGAAATGATGGGCCAGAAACTTGATCGTATGAATCTGCAGCACTTTTTACCATTTCTGATTGCTTTTTTCTTAGTGTTACTAATCCAGACTGTTTTTTAGTCTCTAAGTCAGCAATTTGATTATCTATTTCAGTACGTTCTTTTTCTGTTTTTAATGTTTTCTTTTTAATTTCAAGATTTATAATAGCAGAATCATATTGAGATGTTAATGCATCTATGCTTGCTTGTGAAGCAGCAACATTTTGTGAGATTATTCCTTGTAACATTCCTGCTGATTTTCCTATTGCTTCTTTTTCTTTTCCTTTTTGCCATTGTCTAATTGCTGTTTCAATACCACCAAAGATTACTGTTGATACTGCAAGTCCAATTAATCCTGGTGCTGCACCAACTCCAGTAGCCGTAGTTGCAAGAGAACCAACTTGCCCAGCAGTTCTTACTGCTTTGATAACCGTCAAAGCCTTTCCAATTTTGCCTATTTCACTAGTTGCTTTAACCATTGACATTTGAGCCTTAGCAATCGATGCTGCGTTACTTCCAAATTGAACCATATTTGCTGCTTGAACTCCTGCTCTTGCTGCAATATATCCACCGCCAACCGCGCCTGCTCCTAGTTGTAATGCTTCGCCTTTATTAATTCCACTTTCTTGTTTTGCAACTAAATTTAAATTTTTAAGAGCAGCGTCTTGAAGTCTTTCTCCAGAAGCAATTAAATCAAGTTGAACCTGTAATGGATTGTTAAAAATATTTTCTCCATTAGGCCCAAGAAGTTGTATTAATCTTCCCCTAACATCAAGTTCAAGTTTTGCATCTTTAAGGTTTCTAGTTAATGCAACAGCAATTGATTCTGCTTGACCTCTATCAAGAACTCCTTGTGATACGGCTGTTCCTAGTTGATTTACTAATGAATCTACAGCAGCACCAGATCCCAATGTTGTCATAGCAGATTCAAATGATGATTTAAGGTTTTTACCAAAATCACTATTTGAAATAATATTATTTCCAAATTCCATACTAACTGGAACTATGTCTGTATTTCTTCCTGCTCTTTTTGCTTGTGCGACCTGAGTAATAGAAACTCTTCCAGTAATCTTACCAAGTTCTTCAAGTCTCTTGGTTGTCATGGTCATTGACTCTGCTTCTTTTTGTCCTTCAATAATATTCTTTTTAATTGCTGCTGCCTGCATCTTAAATACCGCAATTAATCCAACGGCAGTTGCAGCAAGCAGTTTAAGTGGACTATTAAGCATTGGCAAAAGCATAGTCAACATAGATAACATCATAATTGCATCCATGTTTTTTGCTACTGCACCATCTGGATTTTTTTGAGCAACCATTCCAGCAACCATTGGAATCATCATTCCAGCCATCTGCATTGGTGCCATTTTTTGTGTAAAATTCATTCTATTCATTTGACGCATATTTTTGCGTTCTGCTGCAGTTGCTGCTCTTGTGGTTCCGTCTTCTCCTGTAATTGTTTGTGATACATTTCCATATCCGCTGACAAACCCACGGAATCCACGAGTCTTATCTGTTCCAAATGCTTGTGTAGTTTTAGTTACAGTGTTTGCAAGTTGTGCAACTCTTGGAGTTGCCTTACTTATTTGAGTAGTAAACTTATCCATTGCTCTTTCAATTTTACTTGTTGATCTTGAAGTAGCAGTACTAGTACCAGTTCCAACTGAACTTGTTGTAGAAGTTGGAACTAAAATACCAGATGAATTATATTTATACCCTGCTGGTGCTGGTGTTCCAGAGAATGGACTAACGTTTGAATTTTGATACCCTGGAACTTTATCAGCAACCATTGACTGAATAAGTGGCATGTATTTAGCAGATTGTTTTGCAGGAATTACAGATTCTCCTGGAGAAAGCATTGCTGGTTGAATATCTCCAGCACCCTTTGGTCCAGGTACTGAAACAATTCCATTAGCCAAATTCATAGTTGGCTTAACCTTCATCATTGCATTATCTGTAAAGATAAAGTCATCATAATATGATGGCTGTCTGTTTAGTCTATACTCTAATGCAGCACGGAGAGCCTTCTTTTCATTAGGAAGTTTTGAAAAATCTCTTAGGTTTAAATCATCTAAAACTTCTTGTGCTTGCTTTTTGTTTAATGGGTGCCCACCCTTTACATTTCCAAACTTTGTTCCTCTTAGGCCAGAGTTAAACCATCCCCAGTCTCTTGCAATTTTATTTGCTGCCCAGTCTTCTGGTGTACGGTTTTGTGATCTAACTTCTCTAATATGACTTGGAGTTAATTTATTAACGTCCCAACCCTTTAATGATTTAGCAACGTCTTGTCCTAAAACTTTTTCAAGATAAACTTTTTCTTCATTTACCAAATAATTTTGTAGTTTTATTAAATGTGGATTCTTTGATTTAAGCAGTGCCTTAAATCTTTTATCTGCAATGTCTTGATTCTGTTGGCTATTTCTTGCATTGCTAAACTTAGGAAGTCTTGAATAAATAGCGCTAGGAGAAACTTCTTTTCCTCCAAGGCCCTTTCTTTTAATTGTACGAAGTAGTTCTTGTTCTGTATTATCTGTTCGCTTATTAGCAACCATCCAATCTTCA
>Ga0209107_10000808_pt1 | contig 17818 bp, 13 predicted proteins | sample LakErihyJuly2011_2_FD_187460 | JGI IMG/M metagenome (GOLD analysis project Ga0209107, IMG submission 187460) | Freshwater microbial communities from dead zone in Lake Erie, Canada - CCB hypolimnion July 2011 (SPAdes) (version 2) | ecosystem: Environmental > Aquatic > Freshwater > Lentic >... | reverse complement strand
AGTTTTTGCTTTGAAACCCAATTTTCCCAAAACATAAGACCGAGTATAATTGTCTAATTTATTGATATGAATATTATTAATACGAAGCGTATCACTCTCTTTTTTTAGATTATTTATTTTGAAAGGGGTACTTAAATCTGCTAATAATTTTATCTTTTCAAATACCGAAAAAGCAGCTTCTTCTCCTTTTTTAATGATTTCTTGGGTATCTGCAAAAGAGATTATTCCAAATCCATTTACTTCGGGCTTAATATAAATATCTGTTGAAGCTTTATTCAATCTCATTTTTTGAATCATCTGAAGATTCGTAATTTGAACTAATATTTTAGTAGCGTCATTCAAATTATTTTTGTCTTTTAGATCGTCCTGAACATCAACACCAATAATAATATCGGCGCCTAATTTACGAATTTCATCAATAGGATAATTATTGGAAACGCCACCGTCAACCAATAACTTTCCGTCAATTTCAACTGGTGAAAATAATGATGGAAATGCCGAACTCGCCAATAATGCTTGTGGCAAACATCCTTTTTCTAAAATTACTTGTTCTCCCGTTTCAATATCGGTCGCAATGCATAAAAAAGGAATCGGTAATTTATTAAAATCCCGAACGTGACGAACGTTATTTGTAAGTCTGGAAAGCAAATTAAAATTGTACATTCCTTTTGATAAAGCCACCGGAATTCCCACTTTAAACTTGTTCACAGGCAATGTAAGTGCATACAATTCATCATTTCTTTTTTCATAGAAATTCTTAGAAGAACGCGGAATAAAATCGGTTATTAGGTTATTAAAATCCGTATCTTTAAAGATGGAATCTATTTGAGTTGCATTATATCCAGAGGCGTACAAACCGCCAACTACCGAACCAATACTCGTGCCACCAATATAATCAATTTTCACGCCCGCCTGTTCCAATACTTTCAAAACCCCAATATGCGCAAATCCTTTTGCCCCGCCACCGCTTAAAACCAAACCTACTTTTTGTCTAGGTTTTATCGGCTCTTGTGAAAAAGAACTTTGCGAGAATGTAAGAATGAAGAAAACGAACGCCGCGATATTTTTCATTTTATCTTTTAAATTGTTTTGTAAAAGTCGGTAATTTTTTTGGCTTTTGAAACCCCAACCACTTCAGAAATTTCTTTTTCTGTGGCTAATTTCAATCTTTTAACACTTTTAAAATGTTGGATTAACGAAAGCATTGTTTTTTCGCCAATTCCTGGAATGCTTTCAATGGAAGAATTTAGCGCAGATTTACTTCGTTTGTCTCTGTGAAATGTAATTCCAAATCGATGTGCTTCATTTCGTAATTGTTGAATAACTTTCAAGGTTTCCGATTTTTTATCTAAATATAATGGAACAGAATCCCCCGGATAAAACAATTCTTCTAAGCGTTTTGCAATGCCAATTATGGCGATTTTTCCTCGTAATTCTAAGGTATCAATGCTTTTCAAAGCCGATGATAATTGCCCTTTTCCCCCGTCAATGATGATTAGTTGTGGCAAAGGTTGGTTTTCGTCAAGCATTCGTTTGTATCTTCTGAAAACCACTTCTTCCATAGATGCAAAATCATCTGGCCCCACAACGGTTTTTATATTGAAATGACGGTAGTCTTTTTTGCTCGGTTTTCCATCTTTAAAAACAACACAAGCCGCAACAGGATTAGTTCCTTGAATATTTGAATTGTCAAAACATTCAATATGTCGAGGATCTTCGTGTAACCGTAAATCTTTTTGCATTTGAGCCATAATTCGGTTGGAATGACGTTCTGGATCTACAATTTGAAGTTGTTTCAATTGCTCAATTCTATAAAATTTAGCGTTTCGAATGGACAACTCTAATATTTGTTTTTTATCACCCAATTGAGGAACGGTAATTTTGATATTTTCGCCCAAATCAACTTCAAAAGGAACGATAATTTCTTTTGATAATAATTGGAACCGTTCCCGCAATTCGATAATCGCAAGTTTCAATAATTCCGCATCGGGTTCGTCCAATTTCTTTTTTATTTCCATTGTATGCGAACGAATAATCGAGCCGTGGGAAATTTGCAGAAAATTAATAAACGCGGCACTTTCATCAGAAACAATTGAAAACACATCAATATTGGTAATTTTTGGATTGATTATCGTGGATCGCGATTGATAATTCTCTAAAATTGCTATCTTTTCTTTAATTTTTTGAGCTTCTTCAAAATGCATTTCAGAAGCTAAATCAGTCATTACTTTTTTGAAATCTCTCCTACTTTCTTTGAAATTACCTTTCAAAATTTCGCGGATTGCATCTACTTGTTTCTGATAATTTTCTAATGATTCATATCCTTCGCAAGGGCCTTTGCAATTTCCAATATGGTATTCTAAACAAACTTTGAATTTTTGAGTTTCGATATTGTTTTTGCTCAAATCATAATTGCAACTACGCAGCGGATACAGTTCTTTTATTAATTCTAAAATCGTGTTTACCGTTTTGAAACTCGTATAAGGACCAAAATATTCGGAACCATCTTTGACCATTCTTCTCGTTGTAAAAATCCTTGAAAAAGGTTCTTTTTTTATGCAAATCCAAGGATAGGTTTTGTCGTCACGAAGCAATACATTGTAGCGTGGTTGCAATGTTTTTATTAAATTATTTTCCAATAAAAGCGCATCGGTTTCTGTGGGAACGACAATGTGTTTTATGGTCACAATCTTCTTGACTAAGACATTTGTTTTTGCCGTATCGTGAATTTTATTAAAATAGGATGCGACCCTTTTCTTTAAATTTTTTGCTTTTCCAACATACAAAATTTTCCCTTCTTTGTCATAATATTGATACACTCCAGGACTGTCTGGAAGGGTTTGTATCTGGAGTTGAAGTGAAGGATTTTGCATTTATTTTATATATCAATTCAAATTAAAACCTCTTTGGATTTCTTTTGGTGTTCAAATTTACAAAATCTCACTTTCAAAAGCGAAAAAGAATGAATAACTTATAATTTGTAACTCATAATTTTCTACTTTTAGCATTTAATCCTACTTATGAATCATTTAGAACATAAAAGTATTACCATTTTAAAGGAAATTATTTTGCCTGGAGAAAGCAAAACCATTAATATGGAAATTGCAACCTTGCACACGATGACAAAATTGAAAATTCCAATAATTGTGGAACGTTCTAAATTTATTGGCCCCACAATTTTACTTACAGCAGGATTACACGGCGATGAAATTAACGGAATTGAAATCGTTCGGCAACTTATTACTCGAAAAATTAACAAACCACAAATTGGAACCGTAATTTGTATTCCTGTGATTAATGTGTTTGGATTTGTAAATCAAACACGAGAATTTCCAGACAAACGTGATTTAAACAGGGTTTTCCCAGGAAGCAAAAAAGGGTCGTTGGCAAGTAGATTTGCCTATTATTTATTGAAAGAAATTATGCCTCATGTTGATTATGCAATAGATTTTCATGCCGGTGGATCAAGCAGATTCAACGCCCCTCAAATACGAATTGTTCCTGAGAATAAAGAATTAAAAGCATTGGCAGATATTTTTCAAGCTCCTTTTGGCTTGTATTCAAAAAATATTATTGGTTCGTTTCGAAATTCTTGCGATAAATTAGGCGTAAAAATGTTGTTGTTTGAAGGCGGAAAATCTGTTAATATTAACAACGATATAACACAACACGGAATTGAGGGAACTAAACGGTTTCTAAAACATTTTGGCATGTTAGATATCAAAAAAACAATATCAATTCCTGTTAAGGAAACTATTTATATTGAAAAATCAAATTGGATTCGTGCCAAATATTCGGGGATGTTTCACGGATTTACAAGTATTGGAAATTATGTTGAAAAGGGAGAGTTTTTAGCAACAATTTCTGATCCTTACGGGAAAATTGAACACAAAGTAAAAGCGCCAAATTCGGGGTATATTATCAATGTAAACGACGCGCCAATTGTATTTCAAGGCGATGCCATTTATCATATTTCAATTCATTTAAATAATGTTTAAAAAAGAAATTAGATTAAAATACAAAAACCTTCGTCGCTCTTTAACTGAAATTGAAATGGAAGAAATGAGTTTGGTTATTGCCAATACAATTTTGATGCTTCCGATTTGGGAAAAGACTTATTTTCATTTATTTCTGCCAATTCAGGAGCAAAGAGAAGTGAATACGGAATTTATTTTGCATCTATTATCTGGAAAAGACAAAGAAATCTGCATCTCAAAAAGCGATTTTGAAAGTCGGAACATGACGCATTATTTATTGACAGACAACACAAAAATCAATAAAAACGAATACAATATTTCTGAACCTGTTGATGGAATTGAAGTTCCAATAAATAAATTACAAGTTGTTTTTGTGCCGCTTTTAGCATTCGACAAAACTGGAAATCGTGTGGGATATGGAAAAGGATTTTATGATAAATTCTTGTCTGACTGCAATTCAGATGTAATTAAAATAGGGTTATCCTTCTTTGAATCTGAAGAATTCATTTCGGATGTTTTTGAAGGCGATGTGAAATTAGATTATTGTGTTACTCCAAAAAGTATTTTTGACTTCAATATTTCTTAAAAAATAACAGCAATACAATTAGTGATAATTCGTGAAATTCGTGTCAACCGTTTTAATAAAATTGCAGTAAAAACTACTCTTTACTGAACGCTTTTTTATTAAAAACCAACAAAATTCCAACTCCTGTAGAAATTGCCATATCCGCAACATTGAAAATAGCATTGAAAAAAGTGAAATATTTTCCGCCAAAAAAAGGTAGCCAATTTGGTAAATTACCTCCCCAAATAGGGAAATATAACATGTCTACAACTTTCCCGTGAAACAATGTGCCATACGTTTTATCAGAAAATGAAGTAGCAACGGTTTGGTAACTGTCATCGAAAATAACCCCATAAAAAACAGAATCTATTATGTTTCCAAAAGCACCTGCAAATATCAAAGCAATGGCAACAACAAGAAAATTGGAACTGTTTTTTCTGACAGCGTCCCAAAGCCAATATCCAATTCCTGCAACAGCAAATAATCGAAAAACAGTTAATATTATTTTACCATAAGTTCCTGGTATTTTTGTACCCCAAGCCATTCCTTCGTTTTCAATGAAAAGAATTTTGAACCAATTGAAAACCGCAACTTCTTCACCTAAAACAAAATGAGTTTTGATATAGACTTTAGAAATCTGGTCAATTAACAATATAATAAAAATAAGGGAATAGGCTTTTTTTAATGACATTTTGTAAATTTTAATACCGCAAAAATAACACTATTTTTAATACAAAAACGCCCCCGAAAAGGAGCGTTTATAATTTATCGATAAAGTTTTCTATTTATCTCTGTAAATTCTTAGCTTCAATGCTCATTGTAGCATGAGGAACTACCAATAATCTGTCTTTATTTATTAGTTTTCCAGTTACTTTACAAAATCCGTAAGTCTTGTTTTCAACGCGGAAAAGGGCATTTTTCAAATCACGAATAAACTTTTCTTGACGAATTGCCAATTGTGAGTTGGCTTCTTTAGACATCGTTTCGCTACCTTCTTCAAAAGCTTTGAATGTTGGAGACGTGTCGTCAGTTCCGTTATTTAAATCGTTCATATACGCACTTTTGATTAATTCTAAATCGGTTTGTGCTTTTTGTATCTTATTTATTATCAGCTCTTTGAACTCTGCTAAATCAGCATCAGAATATCTTAATGTATTATCTACCATTCTCTAATTATTTATTTATTACTATTCTTGTTTTTATTTCGTCAAATTCTATTTCTATTCCGTTTTCTAAATCATCTACAAAAACTAAAGAATCAGTTAGGGTTTCAGACTTAATGTAGGTTTCATTTTTCAGAATCGCTTCCTCCAAATCTCCGTTTTTCTTCAATTGCACTTTGATTTTATCGGTAACTTCCAATCCTGAATCTTTTCTAATGTTCTGAATTCTATTTACCAATTCTCTCGCAATTCCTTCTTGTCGCAATTCCTCTGAGATTGAAATGTCTAAAGCCACCGTAATCCCATTTGAATTGGCTACCAACCAACCTTCAATATCTTGTGAAGAAATTTCAACTTCTTCCAATGATAAAATTATGCTTTTTTCTGCAATAATGATACTAATTGATTCTTCTGTTTCAAATTTATTAATTTGTTCCGATGAAAAACCCTGAATTTCCTTGGCAATCAAGCCCATGTCCTTTCCAAATCGAGGGCCCAATGTCTTGAAATTGGGCTTAATTTGCTTAACCAATATCCCAGAAGCATCATCTAAAAGCACTATTTCTTTTACATTTACTTCTGCTTTTATTAGGTCAGAAACCGCTTCAATTTCAGCACGTTGATTCTCGTCAAGTATTGGAATCATTATCTTTTGTAATGGCTGACGCACTTTTATCATTTCCTTTTTACGAAGCGATAAAACCAATGATGAAATGGTTTGTGCCTTCTGCATTTTACTCTCTAACGATTTATCAACATACTTTTCAACGCTTTTCGGAAATTCAGCCAAATGTACACTTTCAAACTGCTCTGTTTGTGACGCTAATGTTAAATCTCTGTATAATTTATCCATAAAAAATGGAGCAATTGGAGCACCTAATTTGCTTATAGCTAACAAACACTCGTATAATGTTTGATACGCTGCAATTTTATCTTGACCGTATTCGCCTTTCCAAAAACGTCTTCTACACAAACGTACATACCAGTTGCTTAAATTTTCTTGCAAAAATTCCGAAATGGCTCGAGCTGCTTTTGTAGGTTCATAATCAGCATAGGATTCATCAACTACTTTTATCAACGTATTTAATTCTGAAATTATCCATTGGTCAATTCCAGGTCTTTCGTTCACAGGAATTGAAGCTTCAGAATATTTGAAATTATCAATATTGGCATACAAACTAAAAAACGAATACGTATTGTATAATGTTCCGAAGAATTTTCGGCGAACTTCAGCAATTCCCTCTAAATCGAATTTTAAATTGTCCCAAGGATTGGCATTCGAAATCATATACCAACGCGTAGCATCAGGACCATATTCCTTTAATGTTTCAAATGGATCGGCGGCATTTCCTAAACGTTTCGACATTTTTTGTCCGTTTTTGTCCAATACCAAACCGTTTGAAACTACATTTTTATAGGCAACTTTATCAAAAACTAAGGTTCCAATAGCGTGCAATGTATAAAACCATCCGCGCGTTTGATCGACACCTTCGGCAATAAAATCGGCAGGAAAATCTTTGTTTTCGTCTATTTTATCTTTATTTTCAAAAGGATAATGCCATTGTGCATAAGGCATGGCACCAGAATCAAACCAAACATCAATTAAATCGGCCTCGCGTTTCATTTCTTTACCAGAAGCAGAAACCAAAGTAATTTCGTCGACTACATTTTTATGTAAATCAACCAAATCGTAATTGGCTTCGCTCATATTTCCAATTTCAAAACCTTTGAAAGGATTTTCTTTTTGGAAACCGGCAGCAATTGCTTTTTCGGTTTCGTTGTATAATTCTTCAACCGAACCAATCAGAATTTCTTCCGTTCCATCTTCGGTTCTCCAAATTGGCAAAGGGATTCCCCAATATCGTGAACGTGATAAATTCCAATCGTTAGCATTTTTCAACCAATTTCCAAAACGTCCTTCTCCTGTTGCTTTTGGTTTCCAGTTGATGGTTTCGTTGAGGTCAAACATTCTGTCACGAACTTTTGTGATTTCTATAAACCAAGAATCCAAAGGATAATATAAAATGGGTTTGTCTGTTCTCCAACAATGTGGATAACTGTGAACGTATTTTTCAACTTTAAATGCTTTATTTTCTTCTTTTAACTGAATGGCAATTTCCACATCAGCAGAACGCTCGGGTGCTTCATCATCGTTATAGTATTCGTTTTTAACGTATTTTCCTGAATAACTTCCCAAACCAGTAATGAATTTCCCTTGCAAATCTACCAACGGAACTGGATTTCCATTTTCGTCTAAGACCAACATTGGCGGCACTTCAGGTACAGCTTCTTTGGCAACTTTCGCATCATCGGCTCCAAAAGTTGGCGCAGTATGGACAATTCCCGTTCCGTCTTCGGTAGTTACGAAATCTCCAGCAATTACTCTAAACGCATTTTCTGGGTTTTGGTATGGTAAAGCCAATTTCATTAATTGTTCGTAACGAATTCCAACTAAATCAGCACCTTTACATTCGGCAATAATTCTATACGGAAGTTTATTAGAATTAATTTGTTTTATACAATTCATTAATTCTACAGTCTCGTCAATTTGCTTTTTAGAAAGAACGTCTTTAAGCATTTCAATATTTGGTGAATTTGAGTCAACTTTTTTAGGAATATTCAAAAAATCATATAAATCTTCACTTTCAAAAAATCCTTTTCCAAATTGTTTCCCAACTAAGTTTTTAGCTAGAATAACGTTCGTAGGCAGAAAAGTATATTGATTAAACGTTTGTACTAAAACATAATCAATCTTTGGACCTACTGTTAATGCAGTGTTTGATGGTAAAGTCCAAGGCGTTGTTGTCCAAGCCAAAATATGTATATCTCCAAATTCCTGAAGAAAACTTGGTAATGTTTCAGATATAGCTTTGAACTGCGCCACCACCGTTGTATCCGTAATATCTCTATAACTCCCCGGTTGGTTCACTTCGTGCGATGATAATCCGGTTCCCGCTTTTGGCGAATAGGGTTGAACGGTGTAACCTTTGTACATCAAATCCTTGTTGTAAATTTGTTTCAAAATCCACCAAACCGATTCCATATATTTGGATTTATAGGTCACATACGGATCTTCCATATCTACCCAATATCCCATTTTTTCGGTCAAATCGTTCCAAACATCCGTATAACGCATGACTGTTTTCTTGCACGCTTCGTTGTATTCTTCGATGGAAATCGACTTTCCGATGTCTTCCTTTGTAATTCCTAATTCCTTTTCAGTCCCTAATTCTACTGGTAAACCGTGCGTATCCCAACCTGCTTTTCGCTTTACTTGAAATCCTTTTTGAGTTTTATACCTGCAAAAAATATCTTTAATAGCACGCGCCATAACGTGGTGAATTCCCGGTAATCCATTTGCCGAAGGCGGACCTTCAAAAAATACGAACGGTTTATTTCCTTCGCGAGTCGTTACGCTCTTCTCGAATATGTTTTCTTTTTTCCAAAAATCCAATACTTCTGACGCTACTGTTGGTAAGTCAAGTCCTTTGTATTCTGTAAATTTTGTACTCATTTTATCGCTTACTTAAATCAATTTGCGAAAGTAATGATTTAAAGAGAAAAGGCAAAAGGTAAAAGGCAAAAGTTATAGGTTAAGAAAAAACTTGTTTAAAAAAATTATTATTATTACTTTTATTTAAAATTCATTCAGAATGACTAGAAAAAAAGTTTTTATTTTAATTGTGAGCGTATTTCTTATTTATTCTTGTGGAACATATCGAATAAATAAGACTTCCGATTTTAAAAAAACTACAAATCTTGATTCGTTAAATGGGAACTACTTTTCAAAACCATTTCCTTTGAAAAAGAACTATAATAAAGATTTTTTCTCATTAATTAATAAAAGCAATACTCAATCAGATTTTTTTAATTTAGAATTTATTGGCAAAAATGATTTAAAAATTAGCTTTAATGAGATTGTTGAAAATAAATTTGTTTCAAAAGAAATTATCTTAAAAGGGAAAAGAAAGAAGAAGTTTTTTGAAGTATATTTTTCAAAAAATCAATTTTTTATACCTATCCTATATGGAAATTTCGATATAGACAGATTAAGAATAGGATTTGATAAGACTGGAAAAATTTTAATTAGAAATTTTTCAGATGGTAGTGGTAATATTCTTTTTATAGGTGGTGGATTTAGCGGAGAAAGTAAATCTCTTTTTGAGAGCGTTGAAAAAAGTTCAACAATAATTCCTTTTTCTAAAGATGGTAAATGGGGATTTAAAAAGAGGAACGACACTATAATAAAACCTATTTATGATTTTGTTAGAGCTTTTGATGAAAATATAGCAAGAGTATGTAAAAACAATAAATGGGGTTTAGTTGATAATAAAGGTAATTACTTATCTGAAATAATTTATGATAATATTAATCCAATCAAAACTTATAATAATGATTCTTTAAAATATTCTTTTGTTTATTTAAATAAAAAGAAAGGAATTATTAATTCTACTGGAAAAATAACTGTTCCAGTAATTTATGATGAAATTAAAGATAATGGTGAGTATCTTGAAATAAAAATAGGTGATAAAGTTGGTTTTTGTAACTATGAAAATGTTATAATCCCTTCAATTTTCAGTAGATTAAGTTCATATATTTATCATCAATATAATTATGCAGAAGCAGAAAGAAATAATATGATTTATTATGTAGATAAAATGGGGTATGAATACCAGACACAGCCCAATCCTTATTATTCAAAAATAGGTTTTTTAGAAAATGGACAGCCTAAATATATTCCAAATATAGAGTCTAAACGAAAAATTTATATTGAGGAACAAGTTAAAGACTTTAACTAAAAACTTCTTTCAAAACATCAAGAGATTTAGGTCTTCTGAAACCTTCCAGATGGAAACTGTAATAATCGATTAGGATTTTTAAAAGAAGTTGGCGCTCGATACTATGAAAAGTTTTTTGATTGGTATCAAATTTAAGCAGGAGCAGTTTTTTAAAAAGGCTCGTTTCGTGTTCTGACAAGGAACTGATGGCGTTGAAAGGGGTAAAAATGCCTTCTGTCATTTCGAAAAACGGGAAATTAGCATCGGAAATATCGGGGTAAAAACCTAAATATTTTGTGGCTTCCAAAAGGAAAATCAGATGAAAATTTGCCATATCTTCATGGGCATCTAGCCACAACAATGCGGTTTCTAAATAAGTAAATAACGCTTCGTTTTTTTCTTCTTCGTGTATTGAATAATGCATCATCTCGGCAAGAAACAGCACGATGGTGCTTTTTATTACGTCACTATGAATAGTTTGAAATGGAGTTGCCAATTTGATTTCCTTGAAGTTTTCTAGTGTGCCTTTATTTTTGTGAATTGCTTCTATTTCTAGGATTGAAAAGAGTTGAAAATAGGCAATTTTTTGATTTGATTTACGGGAGGAAAAAGCGTCCCGAACAAAGTAGGATTTTAAGCCATCGGAGAGTGTAAAGCATTTTATAATCAAGCTTTTTTCTTGAAATTTTATAGAAGAAATGACGATTGCTTTGGTTTTAACTAACATTTTTTTTAAAGTTTAAAGTTGCAGCTTGAGATTACAAATTGACTCGAAACCAAATTACCTAATTATCATTACCTTTTTGACTTTGGTTTCTAGTCCGTCTTGGGCAGAAATAAAAATCATATAAACACCTGATGCTACCTTGTATTTGCCAAAAGCTTTCGTGTCCCATTCGATTGTGCCACCTTCTGAGATTTCTTCGTAAACTAAATTTCCTTCGATGTCGGTTATTTTTACTGTACATTTATTTAAAAGACCACTAATTTTCACCGTTCCTTCGAATTCTGGACGTACAGGATTGGGATATACATTTACGTGGTTCAAATCGGAACTTGCCTTTGTTGCAGTTCCTTTGAAGGAAACCATTCCTTTATCGGTGGCAAAGAAAACTTCTCCCGTTGTTGGATTGATATCAATGTCGTTTATTACGTTACTTGGTAAAGGAGAATTGCTAGAGGTAAAGCGGTTTACTGTTTCTTGACCGTCGGGCGAAAATTGAAACACTCCAGAATCTGCGGTTCCCACCCATTTGTTATTGGCTCCATCTACAACAATGTCCGTAATGAATTGCTCGTATAATAATTCTTGTGCTAAATTATCTTCGAGAATTATTATGGAATTGGATGATAATTGAATGTCGGTTAAAAATCGATCTACGCTTGAAAGAACCCTTAATCCGCTTGTGGTCCCAATCCAAAGTTGGTTTTTTGTATCAATCGCAATAACTCGTGCGTCTACAACGGGAAGGTTTCCTAATTCTGCTCCAAGGGTAATTTTCTTGAATACATTGCCGTTTTCATTGTATCCAATAACTCCATCGTAGCTAGAAGCCATCCATTTTGTTCCGTTTTTATCAACAAGAACTTCGCCATAACTATCTTCGTAATACCGCTGTAAAATAGATTCCATAGGAACACTTGACCAAGCCCCTTGTGAGGTTAATTTTTTTAATCCGTTTTTTGACCAGCCATTTCCAACCCACAAATTTCCTGTTTTATCAAATGCGGCACCATTAATTCTAATGTCGACGTAGTTTGGATTTGGAGGATTTAATATTAAAGATTCTAAAGTGCTGTTGTTTTGATTGTACAAAATTACAGGAATATCATTTTCCACTTTTAGTAATCCAGAAAAGAAAGAACTAAGGAAAACCTGATTGCTATTGGTTGGATTAACTGTAATTTTCGAAAGTGCTTTTGCTCCTAAAACTGCTGAGTAGGGGGTATTCAACCATCCGTTTTCTGAATATTTACTATAACCATAGGAGTTTAATCCATTGTAATCGTAAGTGTATGGATTGTAATCGGCAGAATAGCCACCATAAACAGCCCATAAATTTCCTGAAGTTGCATTGATGGCAAACAAGGCATTTCGCGAAGGTCCATCAGGGCTTAAGGCGTTAAAAACAGTTGGATTTGTTAGTGTTGTTGTAAGAATTCCGTCTTCTAATGTTCCAATGTAAACGACATCGTTTAATATCGTGGCACAAGTAAATTTGGCACTAACATTAGGAATTTGACTGCTGTTTATTTGCAATAGCAAACTTAAATTTTGATTGTAAATATAAAGGCTGTTTTCGGTTGTAACCAATAAATGGCTTCCGCTAGATCTCAAATCTTTTGCTATTAATGGAAGCGATAGGAAAGAAACAAATCCCGTTCCGTTGAATTTAAATATTTGTCCCCAATTTGAAGCCGCGATTAATTCTGTTCCAAAGGTTTGTATTCCTAAAAAAGTGCCACCCGATATCTGTGTCCATTGATTGTAATCATTCAAGTTAGGATTTGCAAGTGCGGCTCTTCTAATTCCATATTCGGTTGCGGCGTAAATAGATCCATTGAAAACTGCCGTTTGAAATATTTTGATTTCTGACCCTAAATCCCCAATTCTGTAGGTGTCCCCAAAGCCAGAAGTCGCTAAATTATATTGAACAATTCCAAAATCACACGAAACATAAATAATTCCACTATTTTCCATGAAATGGTTGACTTTTTTTAAATTTTGGCTTACACCATTTGTAATGATGTCTACAACATTTAACATTGAGCCATCAGCTTCGTTAACAATTATCAATAACCCATTTTCATACCCAATAATAGTTTTGTTAAACATTGCGCTGTGATACATTGCCGTTATCGTTTGACCCGATAGTCCATCAATTGTATTGGTAGTTTTGAGTGTATTAGTTGCTAAATCTTTAGAAAACAGCGCATTTTCTGCGGCGGCAAAAAAAGAGGATGGAGATTGTGAAATATCTTTAATTTCCTTGTATGAAAAATAGCCTTTCCACAGCTGACTGTTTTGGGAATAGCCGATTTGAATAAATAGAAAGGATATAATTAAGGAAAAAAAATATTTCATTTTCAAATGTGTTAAAAGACAAATATACTATAAAACGGAATTATTTGGATTTTCATATACAAACAAAAAAAATGCCCTACAATTTGAAGGGCATTTATCAATTTTATAGGTAATTTTATACTACACCTTGAGCCAACATTGCGTCAGCTACTTTTACAAATCCAGCGATGTTTGCTCCTTTAACGTAGTCAACATAACCATTTGCATCGGTACCATATTTAACGCATGAAGCATGAATGGCAAGCATAATATTTTTTAATCTTTCATCAACTTCTTCAGATGTCCAGCTTAATCTCAATGAGTTTTGAGACATTTCTAATCCTGAAGTTGCTACTCCACCTGCGTTTGATGCTTTTCCGGGGGCAAATAATATTTTTGCTTTTTGGAAAACAATTACGGCTTCGGGAGTTGTTGGCATATTAGCTCCTTCGGCAACACAGATACATCCGTTTGCAACAAGCATTTTTGCTTCGTCTTCGTTCAATTCATTTTGAGTTGCACAAGGCAAAGCTACCTCACATTTTACTTCCCAAGGACGTTTTCCAGCTACAAATTTAGCAGTTGGATATTTCGTCAAATAGTCGCTAATTCTTCCACGAAGTTCATTTTTGATTTCCATTATGAAAGCCAATTTATCAGCATCAATTCCATTAGCATCATAAATATATCCTGATGAATCTGACATTGTAACTACTTTTCCACCTAATTGAGTTGCTTTTTCAGCAGCATATTGCGCAACATTTCCTGAACCAGAAACAACTACTGTTTTACCAGTAAAGCTTTCTCCCTTAGTTTTTAACATGCTTTGTGCAAAATACACATCCCCATATCCAGTTGCTTCTGGACGAATTAATGAGCCTCCAAAAGAAATTCCTTTTCCAGTTAAAACTCCTGTAAATTCATTTCTTAATCTCTTATATTGACCAAACATATAACCAACTTCTCTTCCTCCAACGCCAATGTCTCCAGCTGGAACGTCAGTATTTCCTCCGATATGTTTAGATAATTCTGTCATAAATGCTTGACAAAAACGCATTACTTCATTATCTGATTTCCCTTTTGGTTCAAAATCGGCGCCTCCTTTTCCACCTCCCATTGGTAATGTAGTTAAACTGTTTTTGAATGTTTGCTCGAAAGCTAAAAATTTCAAAATACTTAAATTTACAGAAGGGTGAAAACGAATACCCCCTTTGTAAGGGCCAATAGCTGAATTCATTTGAATTCTATATCCTCTGTTTACTTGTGTTTCCCCTTTATCATTCATCCAAACTATTCGGAATGTAATGATACGCTCAGATTCCACCATTCTTTCCAAAAGCATTTTGTTTTGGTATTTTTTATTTTCCTCAATAAACGGAATTACTGTTTCAGCAACTTCGTGAACTGCCTGCATAAATTCAGGCTCATTTGGATTTCTTTTAGATACTGCTTCTATAAAAGATTTGATACTTTCTGACATACTATTAATTTATTTAACGGTTTAAGAAAACGTTTTCGTAATTTGGTACAAATATACATTTTAATCAATAAAAATCGAAATATATTTTAATTTGACAATAGAATTATCTTTATTTTATGAAAAATTGAAAAAACGTGAATATTATTCATTAATTTATATTGGAATGTCAATTTATTATTAAGTAAAATAGAATTTTACTGTTATTTTATATTAATTATGCTAATGCCTGAGTTAAGTCTTCTAAAAGATCTTCAATATCTTCAATTCCGACACTTAAACGCACTAAATCATCTGTAATTCCGACTTCTTTTCGTTTGGCTTCAGGAATAGAAGCGTGCGTCATTAATGCAGGATGATTTGCCAATGATTCTACTCCTCCGAGAGATTCTGCTAAAGTGAAAACTTTTAATTTTTCCAGAAAATGAATAGAGTCTTCTTTTTGCCCTGAAAGAAATGTAAACGAAACCATTCCTCCAAAACCACTCATTTGTTTTTTTGCAATTTCATGATATGGATGACTTGGTAATCCAGGATAATAAACGGTTTTTATTTTAGGGTGATTGTTTAAAAATTCAGCTACTTTTCCACCATTTTCGCAGTGTCTTTGCACTCTAAGATGAAGCGTTTTTATACCTCTCAGAACCAAGAAACTGTCCATCGGTCCCAATGTCGCCCCTGTTGCAAATTGCTGAAAATGCAATTGATTTCCCAATTCTTCCTCTTTCACAATTAGTGCTCCCGCAATTACATCGGAATGTCCCCCAAGATATTTTGTGGCTGAATGCATTACAATATCAGCTCCTAAATCTAATGGTTTTTGTAAATATGGTGTTGCAAATGTGTTGTCTACAGCAAAAAGAATTTTTTTTTCCTTGGTGATTTTTGAAATTTCTTGAATATCCGCCAATTTCATTAAAGGATTTGTAGGTGTTTCTACCCAAACCAATTTGGTGTTTTCATTAATTAACGATTTGAATTTTTCAATATCGTTCATGTCAACAAAATGAAATTTGATTCCAGAATCTTTATAAATGCGAGTGAACATTCTGTAAGTTCCACCGTACAAATCGTCCATTGCAATAATTTCATCGCCAGATTTAAACGAGCGTAACAGACAATCTGTTGCTGCCAATCCGGATGAAAATGCCAATCCACGAGTTCCATTTTCAATACTTGCTAAAGCATTTTCCAAAGCAGAACGCGTTGGGTTTGCAGCACGACTGTATTCGTAATCTGGATTCAAAGGCTGCCCAGGACTTGTTTGCACAAATGTTGAAGTTTGGTAAACGGGAGGCATTACAGCTCCCGTTGCAGGATCATGGTGTTGTCCACCGTGTATTGTTTTGGTATTGAATTTCATTTTACAATTTTTTGTAAAGATAATAAGATAAGTTTTTTAATACGAATTTGAATTCACAAAGATTAGTGAAAATTTGCCTTTTGCCATTTATTGAATTAGGAGACTAAACCAATTTCATAAGACTCATAATTACGCCAGTATGCAAAGCTTCATGGTAGTAATTAAAGGACAATGCATCTTCAATATTTTTCATAGTATACCCCGAAAGCGAGGTAAATTCCTGAAAATTTTGAAACTTTTTATTTTCAAAGTCGGCTATGGTTTGGTTAATTGTTTCTAATAATAACGCCTGGATTTCGTCTCTTTCAGATTGCGTAATATCCTGTGTTGGCTTGGTTCCTCTTTTGTATTTTTCGACCATTTCATCGGAAATAACCATTGGCAAACCCGATAATTTATAGGATAACATTTGTTGTACTACTATAATATGAGCGATGTTCCAAATGATATTGTTATTAAAGCCTTCCGGAATTTTGTTGAGTTGCTCTAAAGTATTTTTTTCAAGAAAATTAGAAAGTACTTTTCGGCTGGTTACAGTGATGTCGAATGTTTGGTGCATATTGAATTTTTTTATAAAAATAGTCATTTTCCGTGTCAAATGGATTTCCTTTGCAAAAAGATTTAAAATTCCAATGAAGAACACTATTTATTACCTCGCTTCTTGTGATACGTGTCGCAAAATTATAAAATCATTGCCAAAAGGAAATGACTTGGTTTTTCGCGACATCAAGCAAGATCCTATCACAGAACAAGAATTGGGAGAAATGCACCAACTTTCTGGGAGTTACGAAGCTTTATTTAGCAAAAAAGCCGTTTTGTATAAAACGATGGATTTAAAAAATAAAGTTTTGACTGAAGCAGATTATAAAAAATTTATTTTGGAGCATTACACGTTTTTAAGTCGCCCCGTTTTTGTAATTAATAGAGGCGTTTACATTGGCAACAGCCAACAAAATATGCTTCAGGTAATGAAAGTTTTGAACAATGTCTAAAAGAAATCTCGCCTTAATTGGCGCAACAATTGTTTCCATAATTTACGGTGTAACCTTCACTATTGCAAAAGACGTAATGCCTAAACACATTGATGCTTACGGCTTTATTTTGTTGCGCGTGGGGGGTTCTGTACTTTTATTTTGGGCGGTTTGGCTTGTAATGTGTTTGTTAAAAATCGGAACTATTGAAAAGATAGCGTCCAATGATTTCCCACGTATTATTGCGTGTGCTTTTTTTGGAGTTGCTTTAAATATGCTTTCCTTTTTTAAAGGGTTGAGTATGACTTCGCCCATTTCTGCAGCGGTAATTATGGTGTGTACGCCGTTAATAGTTTTGGTTTTATCGGCTATAATTATAAAGGAAAAAATGCGCAAAAGGAAAGTATTCGGAATCTTTTTGGGATTATTTGGCACTTCTTTTTTGATACTTTACGGTAAA
>Ga0209107_10000807_pt1 | contig 17847 bp, 16 predicted proteins | sample LakErihyJuly2011_2_FD_187460 | JGI IMG/M metagenome (GOLD analysis project Ga0209107, IMG submission 187460) | Freshwater microbial communities from dead zone in Lake Erie, Canada - CCB hypolimnion July 2011 (SPAdes) (version 2) | ecosystem: Environmental > Aquatic > Freshwater > Lentic >... | reverse complement strand
AAAGCATCCATTTCCCAATACCGAATCATAACTCTTGAACGAGATACTACATTCGTTGACACTTCTCTAACCATAAAAAAGGAATACGAATACAACTATTTACGCAGGGATATTTTCGGACTGATGCCTTTTGCAAACGAAGGGCAAACCTATACCACTTTGCAATATGGTTTAAATAAAACTTCTTCCTTTCCAGAATTTGGTTACACCGCCAAGCAATTCAATTATTTGCAACCCAATCAAATTAAATATTACTCGGTTGCCACACCATTCACAGAATTGTATTTCAAAACCGTTATGGAACAAGGACAAAGTTTAGATGCTTTTATTACTATCAATACGTCTGAACGATTCAATTTTTCTTTGGCCTATAAAGGACTTCGCTCTTTAGGAAAATACATCAATCAACTATCAAGCACGGGTAATTTTAGATTTACAGCAAGTTACAATACCAAAAATAAGCGGTATTATTCCAATTTTCATTTCACGTCACAAGACATGTTAAATGGCGAAAATGGGGGGCTTACCAATCCTGAAAATTTTGAAAGCAACGATGTAGCCTATAAAGAACGTGCGCGTTTAGGTGTTTATTTTAAAGACGCAAAATCCAAACTTATAGGCAAACGACTCTTTCTAGATCACAATTTCAGAATCAATACCACCAAAGGTGCAAACAATGCTTACTTAACACATCAAATAAATTTTGAAAGTAAGTATTTCGAATTCAACCAGCCTACAATTGCTACAACAATCACTTCAAGTACAGGTGCCGAAACTACTTTCAATAGGTTCGGTGGTGCTTTTGCTTCTGGGAATATCAACGACCAAGTTCGATATAACCGAATGTACAATAAAGTAGGTGCCATCTATGAAAACACCACTTTAGGGAAATTTCAGTTTTTCTTAGACGATTTCAGATATAATTATTTCTATAATTCAGTACTCTTTCTTACCGCCCAAACAATTCCAAATGCGATCAACGACAAAATCAATACTTTTGGCGGACAATACGAATACAATAAAAACAAATGGTCTGGTACATTTCTTTATTCAAGTGCTATCACCAACCAATCGTTATTCGATTTTAGTGCCAATTTAAAATACAAATACAACGACAAAAACAGCCTGTCTTTCGAATACCAAAACAGTAATAAATTGCCAAACCATATTTACAATTTGCACCAAAGCAGTTATATAAATTACAATTGGTACAACAATTTCAAAAACGAAAAAAACAACACCATTAAAATTGATGTCAATACACAATGGGCAAACGCCTCCTTACAATTCAATACTTTAAACGATTATTTGTATTTCAGTAATGATGATATAGCTAATTTGCAGTTGGTTACTCCAAAACAATACGATAAAACCATCAACTATTTATCGCTTAAAATTAGCAAAGAAATCAAATTTAGAAAATTTGCACTCGATAACACTTTACTTTATCAAAAAGTAGATCAAAAAGACAACATTCTGAATGTGCCTCAAGTAGTCCTTCGAAATACCTTCTATTACTCAAATGATTTCTTCAAAAAAGCAATGTTTTTGCAAACAGGAATCACGTTTAATTATTTCACAAAATTCTACGCCAACGATTACAACCCAATTCTGGGAGAATTTTTTGTACAAAATCAAAAACAAATTGGAGCATTCCCTAATTTCGACCTATTTGTAAATGCAAGAATACAACGCACAAGAATTTATTTAAAAGCAGAACATTTCAACTCGGCAATGTCCGGAAATACCTTCTATTCCTCACCAAATAACCCCTACCACGATTTCATGATTCGCTTTGGGTTGGTTTGGAATTTCTTCCAATAAGTATCATTTGGGCGTGCCCTCGTTCACGTCATTGCTACACACGAAGCAATTGGTACTAAACTCGGTCGTGCTGTTCGCTCTTATCCACGCCCAAAAGCGTGGGATATCCGCTGCCATCACTCACGCAAATCCAGAAAACCACAACTATTTTAGAACAATGTACTATCTTTGTAAAAGTTCTTTTAAATTTGAACGCTTAAAACTAAAAACGAAATGCAATATTCAGAAAATATATTAGGAACTATCGGAAACACACCCTTAGTTCGATTGAATAAAGTCACCGCCGAAATCAACGCATTGGTACTTGCCAAAGTAGAAACCTTCAATCCTGGGAATTCTACAAAAGACAGAATGGCACTCAAAATGGTCGAAGATGCCGAAGCCGATGGAAGACTACAACCAGGCGGAACAATCATCGAAGGAACTTCAGGAAATACCGGAATGGGATTGGCATTAGCCGCAATCATAAAAGGTTACAAACTAATTTGCGTTATCACCGACAAACAATCCAAAGAAAAAATGGATATTTTGAGAGCAGTGGGAGCTAAAGTTGTGGTTTGTCCAACCGATGTGGAACCAACCGATCCACGCTCATATTATTCAGTTTCAAAAAGATTAGGAGAAGAAACACCAAATTCTTGGTATGTAAATCAATACGACAATCCGTCAAACGCCCTAGCACATTACCAGCAAACAGGTCCGGAAATTTGGAAACAAACCGATGGAAAAGTAACGCATTTTGTGGTTGGAGTAGGAACTGGAGGAACGATTTCAGGAATTGGAAAATATTTGAAGGAGCAAAATCCAAACGTAAAAGTTTGGGGAATTGATACGTATGGATCTGTATTTAAAAAATACCACGAAACAGGTATTTTTGATGAAAATGAAATTTATTCCTACATCACCGAAGGAATTGGGGAGGACATACTTCCAAAAAACGTAGACTTTTCTATTATTGATGGATTTACAAAAGTAACAGATAAAGATGCGGCTGTTTATACTCGGAAAATTGCTTTGGAAGAAGGAATTTTCGTTGGGAATTCTGCTGGTGCAGTTATCAAAGGAGTGTTGCAACTTAAAGAACATTTCAAACCAGAAGATGTAGTGGTGGTTTTATTTCATGATTCTGGAAGTCGTTATATTGGGAAAATGTTCAATGACGATTGGATGCGCGAACGTGGTTTTCTAGAAGAAGATGTTACCAAAGCCGAAGACGTTATCAAAGACCACATCGACAAAGAATTGATAATCGTGCGTACCGAAGAATTGGTTTCTCACGCAATTGAGCGTATGCGTAAATTTAAAATTTCACAAATTCCAGTAATAGATGTTACAGGATTTGTTGGTTCTGTAGATGAATCTGACTTGTTTCAAAGCTATGTAAACGACAAAAATGCCGCCGACAAACCTATTCGTGAAGTAATGGGAAAACCCTATCCAATTATTAAATTAGGAACCCCAATCGAAGAAGTTTCCAAACTATTTACCAGAGAAAATGCTGCGGTATTATTAGATTTAGGAAACGGAAAACACCATATTATTACTAAATATGATTTAATTGGCTCTATAAAATAATTCAATAACGGAAATAATGTAATATTGATGTATATCATTAGTATTACATTTTATATTTTGAATTTAAAAATCTTAAATCAAAAATCTTTTTAAAATGACCTTCACTGCGATAGATTTCGAAACAGCAACTGCATATCATCCCTGTTCTGTTGGGATTGTTACAGTTGAAAATGGAATAATTGTAGATGAATTTGTTACCTTGATAAAACCGCCAAACAATCTGTATTCCCCATTTACTATTCAAGTTCACGGAATTTATCCACGAGATACTGTAAATGCAAAATCGTTTGCCCAAGTTTTCCCCGAAATTCAAAAACGATTGCAAAGTAGAGTTATCGTAGCGCATAATGAAAGTTTTGATAGAAACGTGCTTTCCAAATCAATGGCACTTTACGGTTTAGATTACGATATGTTAAACATTAGCTCTCGTTGGGAATGCACCGTAAAAATTTACAAAGCCAAAGGTTTAAAACCAACAAAACTTAGCGATTGTTGCCGAGAAATGAAAATCCAACTGAACCATCACGAAGCCTTGTCGGATGCTCGGGCCTGCGCAAAATTGTATTTGTTGCGATAATCCCATCTTATTTTTTTATTTTATAAATTATGTTTCTCTTATTTGTTTTTTTACTACATTAGACAAAGTTTACAATACTTAATTTATACGCCAAAAAATGAAAGAAGAATTCCTACATTATCTGTGGAAATTTAAAAAATTTGACACCTCAAATTTGATTACTTCCAATGGAGAGAAACTCACTATTGAAAATTCTGGACATTATCTTCAACTTGCTGGACCTGATTTTTTCAATTCTCAAATCACAATCGACAATCAAAGATGGGCAGGAAATGTTGAAATTCACCTCAAATCTTCCGATTGGTATTCACACCATCACGAGCGGGACTCAAATTATGACAGCGTAATTCTTCATGTTGTTTGGGAACACGACTCCGAAATTTACAGAAAGAATAATACCGAAATTCCTGTTTTGGTTCTTAAAGATCTAGTTTCAATGGAAACTTTGAACAATTACAATTCCTTAATCGCGCCAAAATCTTGGATCTATTGCGAAAAACAATTGGTTTCAATTGATAACATTGTTTTTTTGAATTGGCAAGAACGTCTTTTTTTTGAAAGATTAGAACGAAAATCAGAACCTATAAACGAACTTTTAGAAAGTACAAAACAAGATTGGGAAGCGGTTTTGTTTTGCCTTTTGGCTAAAAACTTCGGATTGAACACCAATGGTGAATCTTTTTTGAAAGCGGCAATCTCTATTCCCTTTTCCATTATTAGAAAAGAACACAACAATTTGCAAAATTTAGAAAGCTTGATTTTTGGGATTTCAGGATTGTTAGAAAATGAAAAAGAAGACGTATATTATAAAAACCTAAAATCAAACTTTGATTATTTAATTCATAAATATCAGTTAGAACCTACTCATATTAATCCGTTGCAGTTTTTCAAACATCGTCCAGATAATTTCCCAACCATTCGATTATCACAATTAGCAAATGTTTATCATCAGCAGCAACAGCTTTTCTCTAAAATAATTGAGGAAAATTCTTTGAAAAATATTTATAAAATATTCAATGTTGCGGTATCTGAATATTGGGAAACACATTTTCAATTTGACAAAGTGAGTCCGAAAAAAAAGAAAGCATTATCGAAATCATTCATCGATTTACTAATAATAAATACAATTATTCCATTGCAATTTGCCTATTCAAAAAGCCAAGGCAAAGAGATTTCAGAAAATATAATTTCATTATTAAATCAAGTTTCACCTGAAAATAACGCTATTATGGATAAGTTTTCTTCGTTTGGAATTAAAGCCAAAAATGCTTTTGAATCACAATCTTTATTGCAACTTAAAAATGAGTATTGTAATAAAAGCAGGTGTTTAGAATGTGCAATTGGAATGGAATTGCTCAAAGAATGAGGTGTTAATTATTGAGGAAATATGAAGTTATTATACTAAATTTGTAAGATTTTGTAAATTTAATGTAAATGAAACTCGTACTTCGGCTTAAATATTTTTTTGAGAAACACGGTTTTCATGTTTCCTCCCGATTGGCAGATGTCCTGGGGATGCGTGCCAATAGCGTGAGATTATTTTTTATTTATATATCATTTGTAACCGCCGGATTATGGTTTGGAGTGTATCTCACTTTGGCTTTTTGGTGGCGGCTTAAAGATTTAATTCGAGCGAAACGGAGTTCCGTTTTCGACCTATAAACCATTCAAATTATGACTTTTAAATCTTACTTCCAATTTACAAAATCGCAAAGAAGTGGGATTATTTTGTTGGTCATGCTTTGTGTTATTTTTCAATCAGTCTATTTCTTCACTGATTTTAAAATGGTAATAAATAATAGCAAAGAAAAACAAGAATGGCTTGCTTTTCAAACAGAAATTGATTCTTTAAAGCAAATTAAACGAGATTATATACCAAAAATATATCCTTTTAATCCTAATTTTATTACTGATTTTAAAGGCCACAAATTAGGGATGTCAGTTGCGGAAATTGATAGACTTTTGAATTTCAGAAAAACAAATAAGTATGTAAATTCGTCTCAAGATTTTCAAAATGTGACCAAAGTTTCGGATTCATTATTAAACACGATGTCGCCTTATTTTAAGTTTCCTGATTGGGTAAATAATAAAAAAGAGTATAAATCAAATTACATTCCATTTGAAAAGAAGAAAGAAAAAATCGTAATTTTAGATATTAACCAAGCTACAAAAGAAGATTTGATTAAAGTATATGGAATTGGTCCCGCAATATCAGATAGAATTTTGAAGTTGAAAGACCTTTTAGGAGGTTTTGTTAGTATGGAGCAAATGAATGATGTATGGGGTTTGTCACCTGAGGTTATAGAAAATTTGAATAAAAATTTTAAAGTTCTAGCACTTCCCAAAGTAAGAAAAGTTGATATTAATAATGCCTCTATAAAAGAATTGATGCTTTTTCCTTATTTTAAATATGCATTAGCCAAATCAATTGTCACCTATAGAAGTATGAATGGTGATTTTAAAGCAAGTGCGGATTTGATAAAAATAAACGGATTTCCCGTCGAAAAATTAAATATTATTGGTTTATATTTGTATTTTTAAAACAAAACACAATTTTCATGAACTTTGATCATAACGAAACGCAAATAATGATTGCACAATCCATTCGCAATTTTGCGGAAATAAACATACGTCCTTTCATAATGGAATGGGATGAAGCGCAAACTTTTCCAATTTCCCTATTTAAAAAATTAGGTGAAATGGGCTTTATGGGCGTTTTAGTTCCTGAAGAGTTAGGCGGTTCGGGTTTAAGTTACCATGAATACATTACAATTGTTGAGGAAATTTCTAAAGTAGATCCTTCAATTGGACTTTCTGTTGCTGCTCATAATTCTCTTTGTACCAATCATATTTTAACTTTTGGGAATGAAGAACAAAAGAAACGATGGATTCCTAAATTAGCTACAGCAGAACACATTGGCGCATGGGGTTTAACCGAGCACAACACCGGTTCTGACGCTGGTGGAATGAATACAACCGCTGTTAAAGATGGTGATCATTGGATTTTAAATGGCGCAAAAAACTTTATTACCCACGCTATTTCAGGAGATATTGCAGTTGTAATTGTTAGAACTGGCGAAAAAGGAGATTCTAAAGGAATGACTACTTTTGTTATTGAAAAAGGAACACCTGGATTTACATCAGGAAAAAAAGAAAATAAATTAGGAATGCGAGCCAGCGAAACTGCGGAATTAATTTTCGATACGTGCCGTGTTCCTGACAACAATAGATTAGGAGAAGTTGGTCAAGGTTTTGTTCAAGCAATGAAAATTTTAGACGGTGGTAGAATCTCAATTGGTGCATTGTCATTAGGGATAGCAAAAGGGGCGTATGAAGCGGCATTGAAATATTCAAAAGAAAGGTATCAATTTGGTCAGCCAATTAGTAGTTTTCAAGGAATTTCATTTAAGTTGGCTGATATGGCTACGGAAATTGAAGCGTCAGAATTGTTATTGCATAAAGCAGCATTCTTAAAAGAACAGCATCGTCCAGTTACCACATTGGGTGCAATGGCGAAAATGTATTCTTCGGAAGTTTGTGTAAAAGTGGCTAATGAAGCGGTTCAAATTCACGGTGGTTACGGTTATACAAAAGATTATCCAGTTGAAAAATTCTATAGAGATTCTAAATTGTGTACTATTGGAGAAGGAACTACAGAAATTCAAAAAGTAGTTATTGCGAGGAATATTTTGAAATAGACTATTATCTCGCTTTTTTCATCTTTTCAAATCTTCTCTAAAATAATTCATAATTCATAACTCATAATTCATAATTAATTTTTACTTTTGCACCCTTAACGAGAGGAGGTGTCTATATTATGTTAATTATACCAATTAAAGACGGAGAAAATATCGATAGAGCATTAAAACGCTACAAAAGAAAATTTGATAAAACAGGAACTGTTCGTCAGTTACGTGCACGCACTGCTTTTATTAAGCATTCTGTTTCAAACAGAATGAAAATTCAAAAAGCGGCCTACATTCAAAACATGAAAGATGGTTTAGAAAGTTAGTAAATAACTTCAATAAATACTACCGTTAGTGATTAAAGTTTTATAACTTTGATGCTAACGGTTTTTTTATGGAAAATAGTAAAGCGGCATTTCAAGATTATTTGCAATTAGAGAAAAAGTATTCACCACATACGGTAATTGCTTATATAAACGATGTCGTTACTTTTGAATCTTTCATAAAATCTGAATTTGATTCCGATGATTTGTTGGAAGTCAATTACAGTTTGATCCGAAGTTGGATTGTTGCTTTAGTTGATAATGAAATTTCCAACACTTCCGTAAATAGAAAAATAGCATCCTTAAAATCATATTATAAATTTCTATTAAAAACCAAACAAATAGAAGTTAGTCCTTTATTAAAACACAAATCACTAAAAGCTCCAAAAACACTTCAAATACCTTTTTCCGAAAAAGAATTAGACGAAGTTTTGCATCAAATAAAATACCCTGATGGATTTGAGGGCGTTCGTGACAAACTTATAATTGACTTGTTTTATTCAACAGGAATTAGAAGAACGGAATTAATTCATCTAAAAATGATAAATATCGATCTTTCAAATGCTACTCTAAAGGTTTTGGGAAAGAGAAATAAGGAAAGAATTTTGCCTTTGTTGCCAATAATAACAAATCAATTTAAATTGTATTTAACGGAACGAGCTTATTTAGAACGAATTACCGATAGCGAGTATTTTTTCGTAACCTTAAAAGGTGTTAAAATGAATGATTCTCTTGTGTACCGTTTAATAAATCATTACCTTGGTAGTGTGTCTGAAAAGGTAAAAAAGAGTCCGCATATTCTTAGACACACTTTCGCAACTCATCTTTTAAACAATGGTGCTGATTTGAATTCGGTAAAAGAATTGCTAGGGCATTCAAGTTTAGCATCGACTCAAATATATACACAAAGTAGTTTGTCTGAGTTAAAAAAAGTTTACGTAGATGCGCATCCAAGAAATATAAATAGTGTTTAACCAATAAAAATTTTATTATGAAGGTAAATGTACACGCGGTTAACTTTAATGTTGATGGAAAATTAGTAAGTTTTATTCAAGAAAGAATGGACAGATTAGGAAAGTATTATGACAAAATTATATCGTCAGATGTTTTTCTAAAAGTTGAAAAAACTAGTGAGAAAGAGAACAAGATAGTTGAAATTAAAATGCTTGTCCCGGGAGACGAGTTTATGGTAAAAAAACAGTGCAAAACATTTGAGGAAGCAATCGAGCAATCAGCTGAATCTTTGGAACGATTGTTAACAAAAAAGAAAGAAAAAGTAAAACATCATATATAATTTAAAAATATTGATAAAAATGTTTTGATTAAAAAACAAATTAATATACATTTGCAGTCCGTTAGAAATAGCGGACTTTTTTTATATTTAATGCCAGTGTAGCTCAGTTGGCTAGAGCAGCTGATTTGTAATCAGCAGGTCGTGGGTTCGAGTCCCTCCACCGGCTCTGAAAATTGTAGATTTCTGAATTTAGATTTCAGATTTTTTCTATTAGGCAAAAGATAAAAAGTTTCGATTTATGTAGTAGGGTGTTGGATTATTCTAAATGCATAAATCTAAAATCGTAAATTAATGGGGAGATACTCAAGCGGCCAACGAGGGCAGACTGTAAATCTGCTGTGTGAACTTCGCAGGTTCGAATCCTGCTCTCCCCACAAGAAGAAATTTTAGATTTCGGATTCCGGATTGTTTAAAATCTGAAATAAAAAATCTACAAATAAATTCTCTGCCGACTTAGCTCAGAGGTAGAGTGCTTCCTTGGTAAGGAAGAGGTCACGGGTTCAATTCCCGTAGTTGGCTCAACAAAGTATAATTTGAACACGAATATATAACTAAGATTAAAAATTAAGTAAAATGGCAAAAGAAAATTTTAACCGTAACAAACCCCACCTTAATATAGGTACAATTGGTCACGTGGATCACGGAAAAACTACATTAACTGCGGCAATTACTAAAGTATTGTCTGATGCGGGTTACTGTCAAGCAAAATCGTTTGATCAAATCGATAACGCTCCAGAAGAAAAAGAAAGAGGTATTACAATTAATACATCTCACGTTGAGTACGAAACTGCTAATCGTCATTACGCTCACGTTGACTGTCCAGGTCACGCGGATTACGTAAAAAACATGGTTACAGGTGCTGCTCAAATGGATGGTGCTATTCTTGTTGTAGCTGCTACAGACGGACCAATGCCACAAACACGTGAGCACATCCTTTTAGGTCGCCAAGTTGGTATTCCTAGAATGGTAGTATTCATGAACAAAGTGGATATGGTTGACGATGAAGAATTATTGGAATTAGTTGAAATGGAAATCAGAGACTTATTATCTTTCTACGAATATGATGGAGATAATTGTCCTGTAATTCAAGGTTCAGCTTTAGGTGGATTGAATAACGATCCAGCTTGGGTACCAAAAATTATTGAATTAATGGCTGCTTGTGATTCTTGGATTGAAGAACCAGTTCGTGATATTGCTAAACCATTCTTAATGCCAGTAGAAGATTCATTTACCATTACAGGTCGTGGAACTGTTGCTACAGGTCGTATTGAAACAGGTATTGCTAATACAGGTGATCCAGTTGAAATCATTGGAATGGGAGCTGAAAAATTAACTTCTACAATTACAGGAGTTGAAATGTTCCGTAAAATCCTTGATAGAGGAGAAGCTGGAGACAACGTTGGTTTATTGTTAAGAGGTATTGATAAAGCTGATATCAAAAGAGGTATGGTTATTATTAAGCCAGGTTCAGTAAAACCACACGCTGTATTCAAAGCAGAGGTTTATATCTTGAAAAAAGAAGAAGGTGGACGTCACACTCCATTCCATAATAATTATCGTCCACAATTTTACGTTCGTACAACGGATGTAACAGGAGTTATCACTTTGCCAGCTGGTGTAGAGATGGTTATGCCTGGAGATAACTTAACTATCAATGTTGCCTTATTAAGCCCTATCGCTTTAAGCTTAGGTCTTCGTTTTGCTATCCGTGAAGGTGGTAGAACTGTAGGTGCAGGTCAGGTTACTGAGATAGTAGAGTAATTGTCTAATTAATATAAAAGTCAGTTGGTATTTTAATAATACTACTGACTTTTTTATACGGGCGTAGTTCAAGGGTAGAATAGCGGTCTCCAAAACCGTTGATGGGGGTTCGAATCCCTCCGCCCGTGCCACTAAAAAAAATATGTACAATGACAAAAGTTTTTAATTATATAAACGAAGCGTTTGATGAATTAAAGTTAAACGTAACTTGGCCCGAATGGGCAGAGGTACAACGTCTTACCATTGTAGTAGCTGTTTTTTCAGTGCTATTCGCCTTGGCAACTTGGGGAGTAGATGAAATTTTTGCAAAATCTTTGGAAGGTTTCTTTAATTGGATAAAAGCTTAAATACCTTGTGATGACAGATAATAATGTGAAAAAATGGTATGTTGTTAGAGCGGTAAGCGGTCAAGAAAACAAAGTTAAAGCCTATATCGAAAACGAAATTAACAGATTAGGAATGGGTGATTATATTTCACAAGTTCTAGTTCCTACTGAAAAAGTAGTGACTGTGAAGGATGGAAAAAAAATCATCAAAGACAAAGTCTATTTTTCGGGATATGTAATGATTGAGGCTAATCTTGCGGGTGAAATCCCGCATATTATAAAATCTATCTCTGGAGTTATTGGATTCCTTGGAGAAGTTAAGGGTGGAGATCCTGTGCCGTTAAGACTTTCTGAAGTAAATAGAATGTTAGGTAAAGTGGATGAATTGGCCGTAACAACTGACACTCATTCTATACCGTTCAATATTGGTGAAACCATCAAAGTTATTGATGGTCCTTTTAATGGTTTCAATGGAACTGTTGATAAAATTAATGATGAAAAGCGTAAACTTGAAGTAATGGTTAAAATTTTCGGAAGAAAAACACCATTAGAATTGAGCTTTATGCAAGTTGAAAAAGTATAATTTTTGTTACAACTATAATAAACCACATTTATCGCTTCCAATGATGATGTGTTAAATTTTTAAAAAAAATGGCTAAAGAGATTAGTAAAGTAGTTAAACTACAAGTTAAGGGAGGTGCTGCGAATCCATCGCCACCGGTTGGACCTGCTTTAGGTGCTGCTGGTGTCAATATCATGGAGTTCTGTAAGCAATTTAATGCGAGAACACAAGATAAAGCCGGCAAAGTTTGCCCAGTGCAAATTACAGTGTATAAAGATAAATCTTTTGATTTTGTTATTAAAACACCACCTGCTGCTATTCAATTAATGGATGCTGCAAAGCTAAAGTCTGGATCTGGTGAACCTAATCGTAAAAAAGTAGCAAACGTTACTTGGGATGTTATTAGAACTATCGCAGAAGACAAAATGGTTGATTTAAATGCATTCACTATCGAGTCTGCTATGAGCATGATCGCGGGAACAGCTAGATCTATGGGTATAACTGTAACAGGAGACGCTCCTTTTTAATTAAAAAAAAGACATGGCAAAATTGACAAAAAAGCAAAAAGAGGCTGCCTCAAAAATTGATAAGAACAAACTATACTCTTTAAAAGATGCTGCGGCATTGATAAAAGTAGTTGCTTCTGCAAAATTTGATGAGTCGGTTGATATCGCAGTACGTTTGGGTGTAGATCCAAGAAAAGCGAATCAAATGGTAAGAGGCGTAGTAACATTGCCTCACGGAACTGGTAAAGACGTTAAAGTATTAGCATTGGTTACTCCAGATAAAGAAGCGGAAGCTTTAGCAGCTGGTGCAGACTATGTTGGTCTTGATGATTATTTACAAAAAATCAAAGACGGTTGGACAGATGTTGATGTAATTATCACAATGCCGAGTGTTATGGGAAAATTAGGTCCATTAGGTCGTATTTTAGGACCACGTGGTTTAATGCCAAACCCTAAGACTGGAACGGTAACTATGGATGTTGCAAAAGCAGTTCAAGAAGTGAAAGCGGGTAAAATCGACTTTAAAGTTGATAAAACAGGTATCATACATGCAGGTATTGGAAAAATTTCTTTCGATGCTGATAAAATTGTAGATAACGCTCACGAAATTATTCAAACATTAATCAAACTTAAGCCAACTGCTGCTAAAGGAACATACATCAAAAGTATTTACCTTACAAGCACAATGAGTCCTGCAATTGCATTGGATCCTAAAGCAGTATAAGTAGTTAAAAAACTTTTAGTATGACTAGAGAAGAAAAATCAATCGCGATTGAAAATTTAACTGCACAGTTAGCTGGTTCAAATATTGTTTATTTAGCAGATATTTCAGGCCTAAATGCAGATGTAACTTCAAATCTAAGAAGAGCTTGCTTTAAAGCAGGTATTAAATTAGAAGTAGTAAAAAACTCTTTGCTTGCAAAAGCAATGGAGGCTTCTGAAAATAACTACGGCGAATTACCTGATACATTAACAGGTAATACTTCAATTTTTCTTGCAGATGTAGCTAACGCTCCTGCAAAAATCATGAAAGAATTCCGTAAAAAATCAGATAAGCCTGTATTAAAAGGAGCTTATATTAATTCTGAAATTTACATTGGAGATAACTTATTAGATTCATTAGCATCGCTTAAATCTAAAGAAGAAGTTATCGGAGAAATCATTGGATTACTTCAATCTCCAGCACAAAGAGTTATTTCAGCTCTTTTAAACCAATTCAAAACGGAATAGGTAGCTTAATTTTAGAGTTTAGATTTCAGATTTCTAAACAATATTATAAAAGCATATTAAACACGCGCACATTAATAAATTATATTTTACAAATCATTTTAAAACGATAGAAAAAATGGCAGATTTGAAACAATTCGCAGAACAATTGGTTAACTTAACTGTAAAAGAAGTTAACGATTTAGCAACAATATTAAAAAACGATTACGGAATCGAACCAGCTGCTGCAGCTGCAGTAGTTTCTGGCGGTGGCGAAGCTGCTGCTGAGGAAACTCAAACTGAATTTACAGTTATTTTGAAAGAAGCTGGTGCTTCTAAATTAGCAGTTGTAAAATTAGTTAAAGAACTTACTGGTTTAGGTCTTAAAGAAGCTAAAGATGTAGTTGATAGTGCTCCAAGTGCTGTTAAAGAAGGAGTTTCTAAAGAAGAAGCTGAAGGTCTTAAGAAAGCTTTAGAAGAAGCTGGAGCTGTAGTTGAATTAAAATAATTCACTCGCTTCAGAGAACTAGGTTTAGGTCTTGGATTAGTATCCAATGACCTAAACCATTTTTCGTATAATAAAATTATATCAAATTTTATTATAAAATAGTATAAAATACGAAAAGGTTTTTAAATCAATACGATGAAAGAAAATCAAGGAGAAGGGTAAAACTTTCGAATTATTTTTAAAGAGGTATTGATTATAAAAAGAAAGTATTTATTGTTTTATAAAATAAATAGTGTTTTACACAAAAATTACTTTTTTTAATCAAAATTTTGTCCATTGATGATAACAAATCAGACTGAAAGATTGAATTTTGCCTCAACAAAAAATATTCCTGACTATCCAGATTTTCTAGATGTTCAGGTTAAGTCGTTTAAAGATTTCTTTCAATTAGAAACTAAAACAGACGAAAGAGGCGACGAAGGTTTATACAATACCTTCATGGAAAATTTTCCAATTACAGATACAAGAAATAACTTTGTATTGGAATTCCTAGATTATTTTGTAGATCCACCTCGTTATACCATTCAAGAATGTATAGAAAGAGGTCTTACCTATAGTGTACCCCTCAAAGCCAGGCTAAAACTGTATTGTACAGATCCAGAGCATGAAGATTTTGAAACAATTGTGCAAGATGTATATCTTGGTACAATCCCTTACATGACGCCAAGTGGTACTTTTGTAATCAATGGCGCAGAACGTGTTGTTGTTTCTCAATTGCACAGATCCCCAGGTGTTTTCTTTGGACAATCATTCCATGCCAATGGAACCAAATTGTATTCTGCAAGAGTAATTCCTTTCAAAGGTTCTTGGATAGAATTTGCTACCGATATTAACAGCGTTATGTATGCTTATATCGATAGAAAGAAAAAATTACCTGTTACTACTCTTTTCCGTGCAATCGGTTTCGAAAGAGATAAGGACATTCTTGAGATATTTGATCTTGCCGAAGAAATTAAGGTTTCTAAAGCAGGCCTTAAAAAATATATTGGAAGAAAACTCGCTGCTCGTGTATTGAATACATGGCACGAAGATTTCGTAGATGAAGATACTGGTGAAGTAGTTTCTATCGAACGAAATGAAATTATATTAGACAGAGACACGATTCTTGACAAAGAAAATGTTGAGGAAATTGTAGAATCTAATGTAAAATCTGTTTTGTTACATAAAGAAGATACGAATGTAGTTGACTACTCTATTATTCACAATACGTTACAAAAAGATCCAACAAATTCTGAAAAAGAAGCTGTTGAGCATATTTACAGACAATTACGTAACGCAGAACCGCCTGATGAAGAAACTGCTCGTGGGATTATTGATAAATTATTCTTCTCAGATCAACGGTATAATTTAGGTGAAGTTGGTCGTTATAGAATGAACAAAAAATTAGGTTTAAATATTCCTATGGAAAAGCAAGTCTTGACCAAAGAGGATATTATAACTATCGTGAAATATTTGATCGAATTAATCAACTCTAAAGCCGAGATTGACGATATTGATCACTTATCAAACCGTCGTGTTAGAACTGTTGGTGAACAACTTTCTCAACAATTTGGTGTTGGTTTAGCTCGTATGGCTAGAACCATTAGAGAGCGAATGAACGTTAGAGATAACGAGGTGTTCACACCTATTGATTTGATTAATGCAAAAACATTATCATCAGTAATCAACTCTTTCTTTGGTACCAACCAATTGTCTCAATTCATGGATCAAACGAATCCATTAGCTGAGATTACACACAAAAGAAGATTATCTGCGCTAGGACCAGGTGGACTTTCAAGAGAAAGAGCCGGGTTTGAAGTACGAGATGTTCACTATACGCATTACGGACGTTTATGTCCAATTGAAACTCCTGAGGGACCAAACATTGGTTTGATTTCTTCACTTGGGGTTTATGCAAAAGTAAACGGAATGGGTTTCATCGAAACGCCTTACCGTGTAGTAAAAGACGGAAAAATTGACCTAAACGCTACTCCTGTATATTTAAGTGCAGAAGAAGAAGAAGGAAAAATGATTGCTCAGGCAAATATCCAAATGGACGCTACTGGTAAAATTACTGCCGATAACGTAATTGCACGTCAAGAAGGTGACTTCCCAGTTATTCACCCATCAAAAGTGGATTATACTGATGTTGCTCCTAATCAAATTGCCTCCATTTCTGCTTCATTAATTCCATTCTTGGAACATGATGATGCGAACAGAGCCTTGATGGGATCTAACATGATGCGTCAAGCAGTTCCGTTATTACGTCCTGAAGCACCAATTGTTGGTACAGGTTTAGAGCGCCAAGTTGCCTCTGATTCTAGAGTATTGATCAATGCTGAAGGTGATGGTACTGTAATTTATGTGGATGCAAATATCATCACAATCAAATATGACCGTTCTGATGCAGAACGTATGGTTAGTTTTGAAGAAGATGAAAAAACATACAATTTAATAAAATTCAGAAAAACAAATCAAAGTTCAAGTATCAACCTTAAACCTATCGTAAGAAAAGGGGACAGAGTAATTCTTGGTCAAGTATTGTCTGAAGGATATGCAACTCAAAATGGTGAATTAGCTTTAGGTAGAAACCTTAAAGTTGCGTTTATGCCATGGAAAGGGTATAACTTCGAGGATGCAATTGTGATTTCTGAAAAAGTAGTTCGTGACGATATTTTTACTTCTATACACATTGATGATTATTCATTAGAGGTTAGAGATACTAAATTAGGAAACGAAGAATTAACGAATGATATTCCAAACGTTAGTGAAGAAGCTACTAAAGATTTAGATGAAAATGGAATGATTAGAATTGGTGCCGAAGTTAAACCTGGCGATATTCTAATTGGAAAAATTACACCTAAAGGAGAATCAGATCCTACTCCAGAAGAGAAATTGCTTCGTGCCATCTTCGGAGACAAAGCAGGAGATGTTAAAGATGCTTCATTGAAAGCGTCACCTTCATTACACGGTGTTGTTTTAGATAAAAAATTGTTCGCAAGAGCCATAAAAGACAAACGCAAACGTACGCAAGATAAAGATGCGTTGGTTGCTTTGGAAATGGAATTCGAAACGAAATTTGTTGAATTAAAAGACAAATTAATTGAGAAACTTTTCAATATAATAAACGGAAAAACTTCACAAGGAGTTATGAATGATTTAGGAGAAGAAGTATTACCAAAAGGTAAAAAATATACTCTTAAAATGTTGAATTCTGTAGAAGATTTTGCTCACTTAACGAAAGGACAATGGGTTTCTGATGACGATACCAATAAAATGGTAAATGATTTGATCCATAACTATAAAATTAAGTTGAACGATTTACAAGGTAGCTTAAGAAGAGAGAAATTCACTATTACTGTTGGTGATGAATTGCCAGCTGGAATCTTGAAATTAGCTAAAGTTTATATTGCTAAAAAACGTAAATTGAAAGTTGGGGATAAAATGGCAGGACGTCACGGTAACAAAGGTATTGTTGCTCGTATTGTTCGTCATGAAGATATGCCTTTCTTAGAAGATGGAACGCCTGTTGATATCGTGTTGAACCCGCTTGGTGTACCTTCTCGTATGAACATTGGTCAAATTTATGAAACGGTTTTAGGATGGGCTGGACAGAAATTAGGTAGAAAATATGCTACTCCAATTTTTGATGGTGCAACTTTAGACCAAATTAATGAATTGACTGACGAAGCTGGAATTCCACGATTTGGTCACACCTAT
>Ga0209107_10000805_pt1 | contig 17859 bp, 8 predicted proteins | sample LakErihyJuly2011_2_FD_187460 | JGI IMG/M metagenome (GOLD analysis project Ga0209107, IMG submission 187460) | Freshwater microbial communities from dead zone in Lake Erie, Canada - CCB hypolimnion July 2011 (SPAdes) (version 2) | ecosystem: Environmental > Aquatic > Freshwater > Lentic >... | reverse complement strand
GCGCGCGGCTGCGGTTCGCGACGCCGAGCGCGGCGCGCAGGATGGCCTGCACCTCCGCGGCGGTGAGCGCGCCAGCAGGCTCGGTGCCCGCCCGCGGCCGATATCGCTCCACGCCGGCGGCATCGACCAGCACGAACGCATCGAGGCCTGGATAATCGAGCGCATCGGCGCGGATGCCCGACACCGCCTGACCAAAGGGCGTGCCGGCGCGGATCGTCGCGGTCGCGTAACCCGGCACCGCAAGTAACGCGCCGACCGTCGCCAGAGTGGAGAACACGGGCGCAGCCGATGGGACGGCGCGCAGACCGCTCGCTTCGACATCGCTGAAGCGCAGCGTCTTGCCGTCCGCGGTGATGCGGTCAGCACGCCGGTCCTCAGGTGCGGCGAGACCCACCGTAGCAGCGAGCGCGATGGCCTCATCGAGGTCGTCATCGCGGTCGATGATGTTGGGGTCGAGGCTGTACAAGCCATCGGCGATGACGCCCACACCGCCCACTGGTGTGCCGGCGAGATACAACGGAAAACCCCCGGGATCGGCCGCAAGACCGAGCGGCGAGCGCTTCGGGCCGGCATCGGGCGCGCCGCCCGCGAAACGCGCCGAGAGGTCGGAGCAGGCCAACTGGCTGAATTGCACGCCGAACAACGGTCCGCCGGGCGCAAGCGCCTCGCCCGGGTTGAAGTGCGACTGGACGATCTGGCTCGCCGTGCGGGTGCTGAACGCATTACCTTCGCTCGACAGATACGCGCCAGTGACGGCCTTGGCGATCGCCGCCATCGTCGTCGGCACGATGTTCAAGCCTTCGAGACCGCCCTCGATTCGAACTGAGCCGCGCGTGCTGCGTACCATCACCGTCGATGCTGCGCCGTTCATCGCATATACCGCGAGCACGTTACCGACACGATCGACCACCGCGATGGTGGCGCGCGCGTTGCGCGCCTGGGCTTCGGCGACCGCGCGGGCGATGACGCCCTCGACCTGTGCGACGCCGAGCGCCGTGCCAGCGTTCGCGCAGAAGCCCTCGCAGGCAGGGTTCACGGCACCGCTGCCTGCGCCGCTGCCGCTCGCGACCGAGGTCGCGGATCCCGGGCCGCCGCCGCCGCCGCAGGCCGCGAGCAGCGCCGCCACGACAAGCACGCCGCAACGCCGCATCAGCGCCGCTCCGTCAACCGGGAGAGCGCGCCCTTGAGTGCCGGCGATTGCCACAGCGGCTGTTCAGGACCATGGAAACCATGGCAATCGATGCAGGCGCTCGGTATCCGTGCGGTCGACGCGGCGGCCGTACCCTGCGCTGCTGCAACGGGCGCTCCCACAACGGGCACTCCCACAACGGGCGCCGCCTCGCCGCGCTCGCCGCCATGACAGTCGCGGCAGGTCTCGATGCGGGGCATGAGGACATCACTCGCCGTCTTCGATGTCTCGGCCGTGTGGCAAGTGCTGCACGGAGTGAGCGAAGTGCCGTGCTCGGCGTGGTCGAAGCGCGCCTGCGGCATCCAGATGTCGGGGAGCTTTACCGGCGTCACCTTCCACAGCGGTTCCGCGGCCGTACCCTCACGGCGCACCTCGTGGCAATCGACGCAGGCCCGGCGCTCGAAGAGGTCGGTCGCCACGCCCAGTGCTCGCTCACGCGCCTGTCCGAGCAGCCGCGCGCGCTCGGCAGGTGCGATATCGATGCCCGGGGGCAGCGCCACCTTGTCGGCGGCAGCCTTCGGATCGACATAACCGCCGAGATAGCGCGCGCTGTAATGACCGACGATCACGCGCAGCGCCTCGGCGGGATCACCGTGCGGCACGGCGCGCTCCGGCTCGGCCGGATCGAAGTCGAGGCGGTGGCAGGACGCGCAGTGCGCCTCCATTTTGATGGGCGCGAAGCTCGCTGCGCCCGCATCGGGCACATGGCAATCGGCGCACTTCATCACCACATCCCCCTGCGGCGCCTTGATGCCCTTGGGGTCGAGATGTGCCGCGTGCGTGAACTCGAGGCCAGACGGCGGTGTCTCGACGCTGACGGCGCTGATGCGGAACGGCGGATGCTGCTGCGCGAAATCGGTGACGGGCTGCGCGCCCTCTCGCGCGCCGTGCTTCAGCGGCTGCGCATGGCAATCGGTGCAGGTGCGTGAGTCCTGCTGCACGAGGTGCGAGGGCTCGTCGTGCTCCACATGACAGTCGGTGCAGCGCGCCGCATCGAAGCTCGCGGCCGCCGGATGGTCAGCCGGCAAGTGCCGATGCAGGTTCGCGGCATGGCAATCGAGGCAGGTCTCGTTGCGCACGCGCTCGAAGGGTTTGGCATGGCACGCCTTGCAGTCCTGCTCGAGCGATGTGTGCGCCGCATGCAGCGGGCCGGAGCTCCAGTTCGCATCGGAAGGCCAGCCTACGGCCCACGGCAGCACCAGCGCGCAGAGCAGCGACGCGAGGAAGAGACCCCACGCCCAAGGGCGCTTGCGCCACCCGGCGGCAGCCAGCGTCAGCACCGGCGCGGCGGACTCGGCCTCGCGCTGCGGCTCCGGCGCCGATTGCTCGACCGTCAGCCGCAGCTCACCGGGGGTCGCCGACTCACCGACCGTGATGCGCAGCGCACCGAGCAGCACCACATCACCGGGCGCGAGGCGGGCGTTGCGCACCGTCTCGTTATTGACGGTCGCCTGCGCGGGAGGTTGGCAGCTCAGCATGAAGCCGGTGCCGCTCGCCCGGATCTGCGCATGCTGCAGCTGCATGCGTGGATCGTTCACCTGCAGCAGCTGGTCGGTCGCGCGGCCAATGCTCACGAAGCCGTCGTCGAATGATCGCTCGCGCACCGAGAGCGTATCGCCTGCGCTGCGGGTAACCTCGCTGATTAGGATGCGCATCGGCGGCTCACCAGTAAAGGAATACGCTGACTACATGCGCGATGAGCGCGCCGAGCAGCCCGAAGGTGACGGGGACGTGCAGGTAGAGCCAGGCTTCGAGCCAGCCACGCAGACGCGCATCCTTCTGCAGGCGGCGCAGCAGCACGCGACGCGCGCCGATGGTCGAGAGCAGATCGTTGACCAGCCGCGCACGCTCGGCGTCGGTGCTACGCGAGAGCTGCCCGCTGAGCCAGTCGAGCATCCGGACCTGCCCCGCGTTGTCGGCCTGCGCCACACCGGGCAACGACACCACCGACCGGTCGCGCGCGGAGAGGATCATGGACGCGCCGCCACCGATGCGGGTCCCGGCGATGCCGGAGCGCAACGCAGCGTCAAACTCGGGCGGCAGCTGCTTTGCGATGCGCAGCGAGCGCGCGTCGAGTTCGGCGATCTCTTTAAGCATGCCGTCCTGCGTCTGCTGCGCGCGGTTGCGCGACATCTGTTCCGGATAGCGCTGGTACAGCACGACGCCGAACAGGCCGGAGAGGATCACCACCACCATCAACACGTAGGAAAGCGTGTGGATGTTCCAACCGAACTGGAACCCGGTATGCAGTGTCGCCACCACGATCAACGCGAGACCGAGATAGACATGCGCGCTCACCCAGCCCCGCACCGTGCCGAGCGCCGAGGAATAGCTGCGCTTGCGGATGCCGAGCGCAGCCATCCACAGGATCAGCGCCGCGCCGATGCCACCCAAGGTGTACCCGAGCCAAGTGCCACCGTTGGGCGGCGAGCGCGGGTCGTGCCAGGCGTAGAGCGCGATCGAGGCCGCGCACAGCGCCAGCGCGACCTTCAGATAGCGGCGTCCGGCATGGTCGAGGAACGACTGATGCATCGTCAGCGCTCCGCCGCCGATGCGTTGACGAATTCGATGAAGCCGGCCGGGCTGACGCGAATCGCGGCGCCGGTCGGACAGGCGCGTACGCAAGCCGGACCGCCCGACTGGTCCTTGCACATGTCGCACTTGACGGCTTTCTTCGGCGCTTTCGGGGCACCGGGCGCATATGCATGGGGCGCTTCGGCTTCGCTACCAAACAGCATCCAGGAGAAGAGGCTCGGCTGGGCCGGCGCGGGGCCGGACATGTGGATCACGCCATACGGACAGTTACGCTCGCAATTGCCGCAACCGATACAGTTATCGCGGATATAGACCTCGCCGTTCGGCGTGCGCCGGATCGCGTCCGGCGGACAATCCTTCATGCAGTGCGGGTTCTCGCAATGCCGACACGAAGTCGGGACATGCACATTGGCGAAGGTCGGTCCGGCTGCGCGGTCGAGCCGCGAGGTGCCGCCGTGGGTCGAGGCGCAGGCCTTCTCGCAATTGTCGCAGCCGACGCACAACGCCTCGTCGATCAGCAAGACATCGGTCGCCTCGCCGAGGCCTTGGCGCATCAGGAAAGAAATGAGGTCGCCGGACGCGTCGGCCGGCGTCGCCTGGTTGGCGACGAGACGCTTGCGCATGACCGTCTCGATCTCGCCGCGCAGTGCCGGGTTACTCGCCATCAGCTCGGCGAACGACTCAGCGTCAAGGCTCACCGTCTCGGTGGGCACGGCAGCGCGAACCGTGGCGTTGCGACGCGTCCGACCGAGCAGGCCCATCTCGCCGACATAGTTGCCCGCAGCGACATAGGAGATCACGACCTCGCGGTTGCCGACCTGACGCGATACCGACACCGAACCGCGGCGGATCAGATGCAGCGTATCGCCTTCATCGCCCTCCGCGAACAGCGGTTCGTCTCTCTTATAGAGGTTGAGCTTGGCGCGCGCGGCGATGGGCTCGAGCACCGATAGCGGCACCCCCGGCGCAAAACCACTCTGTATGGCCCGCACCACGAACAGGCGGTCGACCACAGTACGCACCGCTTCAACCGAGTTCATGAGCTTCATGATGTCACGGCGCGGCGACTCGACGAGCACGCAATCGCGACCAGCGTACACGGTCGCCGAGCGGCGGCGGCCGGACAGCAGGCTGCCCTCACCAAAGAACTGGCCGGCGCCGAGTGCGATGCGCCGCGTCGCGCCCTCCTCGCCGACCTCGATCTCCACCTCGCCCTCGAGGATGGTATAGAAGGAGTTGGTGTAGTCGTCGCGGCGGAACACCACCTCGCCGGACTTCGGCCGATGCACCGTGCTGCCCAACATCAGCTCGCGGAACATCAGCGGATTCACTTCGGTGAAAAGCGGAATACGCTCCTGCATGTAGGCCAGGTGATCGGCCGCGGTCGGCCGCGTCGGCAGATCTTTGAACTTCGCGACGAGCAGCGGCTCGTCGGCGGGCTGGACGGCGTGGCCCTCGATGTAGCCGACCACCTCCCAACCCTGGTTCATGGCCTGCTTGATGAGCGGATAGCCACCGAGCGCGCCGATGATGTAGAGACCGGGGACGTTCGACTCGTACTGCGGCGAGAGCTCCGGCAGCGCCGCCGCATCAGCGCCGGAGAACCGGATGCCGCAGCCCTCGACGAACTTGCGCGGCGGTATCGCGCCGATGCGCGCGATGATGCGGTCGCAAGGCACCACGGTGTCGCCCTGGGCGGTGGTGAGCGTCAGCGCATAGGGTTTCTCCTGCCCCGGCGTCGCCGCGAGCGACGCGCACTGCGAGTGGTAGCAGCAGCTGAGCGTCTCGTCCTCGATACCCTTGAGGATCGCCGAGAGGTTGCCATCCTTGACGCGGACGAACTCGTCGGCGCGGTTGACGATGAAGACCTTGTTGTGACGTGCAAGGCCGAGCGCGTTCTCGATCGCGGCGTCGCCAGCGCCGACGACCACGATAGTCTCGTCGCGGTACTCGTCCGGATCGTCGAGCGTGTACTGCACGCAGGGCAAGTCATCGCCCGGCACGCCGAGCAGGCGCGGATTGCCCTGCAGGCCGATGGCGAACACCACGTTCTCGGCGAGCACCTCGCCGCCATCCTTGAGCGTAAGCCGGAAATCACCACGGGTGCCCGTGATCGCGGTGACCTCGGAACTGTAGCGCATCGTGACCCCGAGCCGCTCCAGCCCCGCCCCCCACTCGCCGAGGATATGCTCACGCGACCCCGCCGCGAACGGCAACGGGCTGCGCAGCGGCAACACGTTGGGCTCGGCCATCACGTGCTTGCCCTTCTGGTAGCACTGGATCGTGTTGGCGTGTGCCGGACTCTGCTCGAGCAGCACATGCGACAGACCGAGTTCCGCCGCACGCGCTGCGGCGCTCAGGCCACCAGGACCTGAACCGACGACGGCGATGCGGACTTTGTCGGACATCTTCGGCGGCACGCCCTTAGGGTTTCACGGCAGGTGTGGAGCGTATCGCTGCGCTGTCGCCGGGTGACACCTGCGTCAGGGCCACGCACAAACTGCGATATCGATTCATATCTCCACCCCTAGTCGAATGATCTTCATCATATCTCGCCTAAATGAACCTGCAGTGTCCACTACGTCGCCCGCAGCGCATTTATATGTCTATCTTGTCGGCGCGGCAGGCTTTCGACTATATTGAGACGCTTTACGCATGTCACTTCGCGATGCATATCGAATGTTGATGAATCTGCGGTGCTGTTCGATGACGGATCAACACGCGCGCTCCAGCAACCTCGCCCTGCGCACCGAGAAAGGCGTCCGCCTCGCCGCCGCCGATGATCGCTGCGACCCACTCGGTGAACTCGTCACAGGCGCTCACCGAACGGCAGCAGTGCATAGGTCCAGTGCATAGGTCCAGTACATAGGTCCAGTACATAGGTGTGGTAGCTACCGATCATGAGAATCACCGGCAGCACCCACAACGCTTTGCGCGACTCAGCGACGACGTACAATGAATTGTTCGTCATGGCGTCTGCTAACTTATGCACCATGAAGTCCCAATATAAGGTCGTCGTCATCGGCGGCGGCATCGTCGGCACGAGCCTGCTCTATCACTTAGCGCGTTCCGGATGGACCGACATCGCGCTCGTCGAGCGCGCCGAGCTCACCGCGGGCTCCACCTGGCATGCGGCCGCGGGTTTCCATGCGCTCAACGACGACCCGAACATCGCCGCGCTGCAGGGCTACACCATCCGGCTTTACGACGAGATCGAGCGAGAGAGCGGCCAGAGCGTCGGCATGCACATGACGGGCGGCATCAGCCTCGCCGCCTCCGAAGAGCGCTGGCAGATGCTGAAAGCCGAGCGTGCCATGTACGAGACCATGGACATGGCGACGCGCCTCGTCTCGCCCGAAGAGATCCGCGAGATGTGCCCGCTCGTCGATCCGACGGGACTCAAGGGCGGCCTCTACGACGCGCACGAAGGCTATGTCGATGCACATGGCGCGACGCATGCCTTCGCCATCGCCGCGCGGCGCCGCGGCGCCGATCTCATCCTGCGCAATCGCGTGCTCGACCTGCAGCAGCGGCCCGACGGCCACTGGGACGTGATCACCGAGCAAGGGCGCATCGTCGCGGAGCACGTGGTGAACGCGGCGGGTCTTTGGGCGCGGCGCGTGGGTCGCATGACGGGCCTCGACCTGCCGGTGGTGCCGATGTCGCACCACTACCTCGTCACTGACGACGTGCCGATGCTTGCCACGCTCGGCCGCGAGTTCGTGTCTATCACGGACCTCGAGGGCTTCACCTACCTGCAGCCGCTCGGCAAGGGCGCGCTGCTCGGCGTGTATGAACGCGACCCGCGCCACTGGAGCCCCGAGGGCGCGCCCTGGGACTACGGTATGGATCTGCTGTCACCCGATGTCGAACGCATCCTGCCCGAGCTCGAGATCGGCTACGCGCGCTTCCCCGCGCTCGCCGAAGTCGGCATCAAGCGCTGGGTAAACGGTGCGTTCACCTTCACGCCCGACGGCAATCCGCTCGTCGGCCCTGTGCCCGGCAAGCGAAATCTTTGGGTGGCCTGCGGCTGCATGGGCGGATTCTCGCAAGGCGGTGCCATCGGCCTCACCCTCTCGCAGTGGATGATCGAGGGCGATCCCGGCTACGACATCTTCGGCATGGATGTCGCGCGCTACGGCGCGTTCGCCTCGAGCGAGGACTATCTGCGCGATACCACGCGGCAGTTCTACGCGCGGCGCTTCGTCATCTCGTATCCGAACGAAGAGCTGCCCGCCGGCCGCCCGCTCAAGACCTCGCCCGTGCATGACACCCTCGCCGCCGAGGGTGCGCGCTTCGGTGTGAGCTGGGGGATGGAGACGCCGCAGTATTTCGTCACGGGCGACGCCGCGGGCGACGATGCGGCAAGCAGCCGCGGCGTAGCCGACGTGGCCGCCACCTTCGTCGAAACCCTCACCATGCGCCGCTCCAATGCGCACGGCATCGTCGCGGGCGAAGTGCGTGCCGTGCGCGAGGCCGCTGGCATGTTCGACGCGTCGGTCTATGCGCGCTACGAAGTATCTGGCCCCGGCGCCGAAGCCTGGCTCGACCGCCTGCTCGCCTGCCGCCTGCCCGCCGTCGGCCGCGTGCGCCTCGCACCGATGCTGGGGCACGGCGGCAAGCTGATGGGCGATCTCACCGTGAGCCGCCTCGCCGCGGACCGCTTCTGGCTCATCGGCTCCTACTACCTGCAGGAATGGCACGGCCGCTGGTTCCGCGACCTGCTGCCGATGAGCGGCGTCACCTTCACCAACCTCTCCGACAGCTGGACCGGCTTCGCGCTCTCCGGCCCGCTTGCGCGCGATATCGTGCAGCCGTTGGTCGCGCGCGACCTCTCGAACGCCGCGTTCCCGTTCATGTCCTGTGGCGAGATGGAGATCGCGGGCGCGGCGCGTACCGCCGTGGGTCACCGCCCGCCACTGACCGCCGTCGTCGCCCGCCTCTCGCTCACTGGCGAACTCGGCTACGAGCTCTATGTACCCGCCGCATCGCAACCCGCGCTGCTGCATGCTTTGATGGCCGGTGGCCGAGAGCTCGGCCTACGCCACATCGGCAACCGCGCGCTCGATTCTTTGAGAATCGAGAAAAGCTACGGCATCTGGTCGACCGAGTTCACGCAGTCCACCACGCCTGGCATGTGCGGACTCGATCGCCACGTGGCCTTCGACAAGGGTAATTTCATTGGTTGCGACGGCGCGCTACGCGAGCGCGAAAGCCCGTCATCGCGGGTGCTCGTCACGCTCGCCATCGACGCCACCGACGCCGACGCCTCGGGCTTCGAGCCTGTGAAACTCAACGGCCAACTGGTCGGCTACACCACCTCCGGCGCCTACGGGCACCATGTCGGCCAGAGCCTCGCGTTGGCGTATGTGGACCGTGAGGTCGCGGCGGCGCTGCACGCGGCGCAGACCACCTCGGGTACGGGCGCGACGACCGGCCTCACAGTCGATGTGATCGGCGAGACACGCACGGCGCGGTGGCTCGCGGGATCCGCCTTCGATCCGAAGGGCGCGCGCATCCGGGCATGATGAGGAGCACCGGCCGGTGCTGTTTCACTCTCCGCATGGGCTGATATACCTGGGGAATACTGTTCTCTATCGCCTCGGGTCGGTTCAGTATGTTCACCGTGGCAATCTTGTCCTGCCTGCCGAACTGAAGGATTGAGGAGGACTCATGGTCGATCGTAGCCGTCGGAATTTTTCCAAGCGCCTGTCCTCTGCCGGACTGCTGGCATGCCTTCCGCTCCCAGCGGGCGTTGCCGCTGTGGCAACGGCTAAAACCATCCGACGAGTCACCGTCACCGGACAACTGCTGATGAAGCACAAGCTTTGTGCTGAGCCTTATGATGGGTTCACCGAGATCGTGAACGAGCTGCGTCGCGGAGAGGTGGTAAGCACTGACCTCGAGGTCGCCATCCGTACCGCATCCTCAGGCGCTCCTACACGTGACTCTGACACGCTTCACACGACACCGGCCGAGACACTGGTTTGTGTCGAAAAAATGGGCTTCAACCTGCTTGCCCTGGCGAACAATCATGCATGGGATCTCGGCACGACCGGGGTCTTGGCCACGCGTGCGGCGGTCACCTCGGCAGGCTTCGGCAACGCCGGTACCGGAACGGACTGGCAAGCGGCGACTGCCGGTGGCCAATCACCGCAATATCCGGATGTCACGCTCGTGTCGATGGCCATCGGCAAGATACGCGACGGAGCGGCCGCCACGGCAGTCAGCGCGGGCGTCAATGAAATACGGATGGCGAGCCCGGGAGCCTTGAACGTCTCGGATGTCACACGCAACCTCGATGCAATCGCCAAGGCCAATAAGGATGGCAAACGCGTACTGGTGTGCCTGCACAACCACGAGTGGGGCGATGACATGCAGCAAGTTCCAGGGTGGACGCGGAAGTTTGCGCACCAATGCATCGACGCCGGCGCAGCGCTGTTTTTCAGTCACGGTGCGCCGCTGCTCAAAGGGATCGAGATCTACCGTGGAAAACCGGTGTTCCACGGCCTAGGCAGCCTCGTTTTTCACACCTCCAAAGCGATCGGCTTCTATGCACCGCCCGTCTGGGAAAGTCTCATCGCGCACCTCACCTTCGAGGGCGGCAGACTTTCAGGTGTGGAATTGGTACCGGTGGCACTCAATGACAAGGGTGATGTGCCTGAACGACATCTGGAGACCAGAGGCCGTCCGCGGATCGCCCGAGGCGCAGATGCAACCCGGATCCTCGAGCGCTTCCGATCTCTCAGTGAGGACTTCGGGACAACACTCGAACTGCGGAATGACCGCGGTTACCTCACGCTCTAACCCTAAGCCCTCGCTCACTCCGACGGCTTGGGCTTCAGGTGTAGGTCGAACCATTCGATCGTTTCCGCAGCGACGTGCAGACGGGTCTCGCGTGCGGAGTAATGGTGGTTCTCAAGCGGCAGCAGGACCAGTCTTGCGGTGCTGCCGAGACCTCGCATCGCGTGGAACATCCGGTAGGAATACGCAGGCTTGCTCGATTGGCTGTCATCGGCCTCGCCGTGGATCAGCAATAACGGCGCGGTGATCTTGTCTGCCCGCATCAAGGGCGATACATCAAAATATTTCTCGGGAACCTGCCACAGTGTCCGCGGCTCGGCGTGAAAGCCCCACGGATCCATCGTGCGATTGAACGAGCCACTGGTCGCAACACCTGCCGCGAACAACTTGGAACTCGTGAGCTGGTTCGTCGCCGAGAACCCACCATAACTGTGCCCACCTATACCGACACGCCGTGGATCGATGAGACCGAGAGAATCAAGGTGTTCGATGGCCGCTTGAGCGCTGGCCACTATCTGCTCCCGGTAGGTATCGTTACGGGTCCGTGAGTCCCCGACTACCGGCATTTCAGCCATGTCGAGCACCAAGTAACCTTGGGTCACGAGATGCCTAAACTGTTGTTGATTGGCAAAACCCAAATCTATGAAACGGTTTGAATTGACCCGGATCTGACCGGCTATGCGTTTGTCCGCATACTCGGTCGGATAAGCCCAGATCACCAACGGCAACCGCTCCCCGGGCTTGTGATCTGCGGGGATGTACAGCGAGCCTGAGAGGTTGACGCCGTCACCCCTTGTATAAGTCACCAGGCGTCGCTCCACGCCGTTCAACGTCGGGTAAGGATTGGAGGGCAGGGTCAATGCCGTATCCCGCCCCGATGTCAGATCCAACCGTCGCAGCCCTCTCGGTTCCAAGCGGGACTCATGACTGATCAGGATGTCGCTGTCAGAGCCACTGGTGAAGCTCAGGAACCTTTCGTATCGGCCTGGGCGCGACCGGAAGATCCGCGTCGTTTCGTCGCTCTCCAGGTTAAACCTGTCGAGAAACGGTTCAACGCCCGCTGCGCTTTCCGCTGCACCGTTCAGATAAAGGTGCGATCCGTCTTGGCGCACCAGGCGCTCACCACGAGACGTTCTCTCGATCACCGGCCTCCCGGGGTCCGTGGCAAGATCACCCTCGGTATAATCAAAGATCTTGCGCCAAGAATCAGGTGGCTGCCGCAGATCTGCCAACCAGGTCGTCGATCTCTTCCATTGGCGGCTGCCCGTCGTCTCCGTCAGCAGCACGCGAGGGTCGTTCTGCAACCACTCGGCACGCTCGAACTTCGATCGACTGCGCGCGAGGAGTTCAGGGGTCTTATCGAACGGCGCAGACAAACGCAGGAGATGACTCTTGTCCTCGGGGGCGCTATCGGCGGTGTGCGGCGGGCCATGCTCAATCCACACCAACGATGCGGGTTGGCCCGGTTGCCACTGCAGATCCGTGAGTTCCCGGCTCTCCACGCCCGCGCCGATATGATCCTCCGACGGCAAGTCTGCGATCACCTTGATCAGCGTGCCCTTGCGATCCCAGATCTCGAAAGACTTGCTGAACTCCCGATAGCGTACCCAGTACGAATACGGTCTTTTGACTCGTTGTATCAAGATGAAGGCGCCATCGGGCGAAACCATCGGCGCTGCGATGAAGAGTCCCGGCGTCCCTATCGGCAGCTTGGCTCCGGTGCGAACGTCAATCTCGTGCAACTGCGAGGTGCTGTAGTACTCGAAGCGGGCATCGTCGTCGGCGTTCTGGGAGAGATCTTCCCAACTCCGCTCCCGCGAGTAATTGGCTGCCGTCTCATGCGCGGAAGGGCCTGTCGGGATTCGACTCTGCGCTGGTTCCACGCCCCGTTCCGACATTACCAATGGCGCGATGACATGATGGCTGTCCGGCGCCCACGACATATTGATGATGTGCTCTTCGTTGATCTGCCGATAGCCTTCGCTCAGCGTCGCATTCACCCTGATGTTTTCAAGATGCCGCACGCTGCCGCTCCGAGTGTCGACTACCCAGAGATCGACCCCCGTCCGTCCATACTGGGGCAGCGCTGCAAATCGGCCGTCATGGGACCACACCGGGATGCCCAAACGAGCGTCGTCCGGCAACGCAAGGGTCGTCCTGCGGCCCTCCGTAAGACGGACTAAAGAGGGTCGCCGGTAATACCGATATCGGACCTGGCTGTTCGACCGGGCATGCACTCTCATGCCGGCGAATTTCATGTACGGTTCGGCGAGGTCTGCCAATGAGCGCATGTCATCGTCCTCGACGATGAGCAAAGATCTGCGATCGGGACTGATGAACTCTACGGGCGGACTCGGCGCATCGATGAGGTCCACCACCGCCGCAGGCGGTAGCCGGTAACCCCCCGATTGAGCGCTGCCGATCGGGACCTGCAACGCTGCCAGAACGGTGGCGAGCAAAAGGCTCAAGGCCATCGACGGTGCGCTGAACCTCATCGGCATACTTCGCACCGTCCCCTCTTACTTTTCCGGTTTTCTGACGACGACCGACTCGGCGTACAACAAGTCGCCATTGATCCCGTTGAAGAACTGGAAGATCACCTGTGGCCACGGGAACGCGACCGACAGGTCTTGTCCGGAGGTGCGCCTGTTCTTGAAAACATTGTTGATCTGCACCGTGGCATAGACGGGGTTCAAGCGCAGTTCCACCGGGGTCTCTTCGACCGTGGCGTTTGACCAGCGGATGTCGACTTTCCTGCCCCCGTATTCGAACACGCCGTTAGCTGGGCGGTTCCCCTGTGCGGACAAGGCGTGGTTGCGCGAGTTGTGCGGGGCGGAAGCAATCTCCCAAACGCGCTCCGTGACCTTGACGACAAAACTGTCATGCAGGTCGGCGGTGAGCACGAACACCGGTTTACCCAAGCCATCCCAGAACAGGATCATCTCCTCCCGCTCCGCCAGATATGCGGTCCACGCTTCATCGCGCTCGGGTTCTTGTGCGGTCTTCGCTGCGCCACGGCTGGTTCCCGTGTGGGGGATCATCAGGTTGACCGAAGACACCACAAAGAACATCTCGGCGTCGCTGGCTTGCATCTGCTCCTTGAGCCAGCGTTTCTGGTTCGACCCGAGCATCGACACGCCTGGCTTATCAGGTTTCGAGAGGTCGTAGACGTCGCGCTGCGCACGGGTGTCCAGGAAGAAGAAATCGGCGTTGCTGACCCGCATCTTCGAGTAACTCGGTCGACCGATCGAATAGGTGGCGGCGGAATCGGCTTTCGCGGCTGGAGAGATCCGCAATCGTTGGTTGTCGATCTTGCCGACCACGGTGTACGGACCCGCGTTCGGATCACCGCCAACATTGTCGAGTTCACGCTTGTTCACCCCAGCCGACAGACCGCCCCAGTGGACCATCAGGTTCGTGATCTGGGTCTGATCGAGGTCAGCGAATCGGCCGCTCGTATCCACCAATATATCGCTGCCGGCACGCAACTCGCCGCGGCCAAACACGATGTCCGCCGCGCCGGGTCCGGGCGGATTGCTCCAGCCAAGGTAGTCGAACCAGCCTTGCGTCCCGATATCCCGAAACGCGGCGCGACGATTCCGAAAGCCGGGTGTGCCCGTACCGACCACGTCGTTGAGGATCTCATGGTCGTCGAGCGTGAAGTACGACGGTACATTGCGATGCCAACGGCTGAGGTTGGAGCTGCGCTCGAGATACCGCTTGTAGTTCTCCCACACACCGACGATCGTCGGGGCGACAGACACTATCTCGGGGGCTTGCTCAGGGGTCAAGCCGACGTCTTTGAGCCACTGCTCCGAGGAATACTCTCTGCCATCCTCGTAGATCCAGTCGCCATTGAGCACAGCAAAATGAACATCTTCCGCCACGCCGCGGGCGAGCATCGTGCCGTAGGCGGGAAGCTCAGGACCCCAGCCCTTGGCGACTTGGTTGTTACACGCCCCTAATTCGAAGGAAAAATTGAATTTTCCGAGCGGGTTGAAAGTCTTGTCGCGCACCGATTCCGGATCGGGCAATGTCCGGAAGGCACCTGCACGCTGGATGACGGGGACCATCTGGGCGCCCTCGCCGATCACCAACTCATAGTAGTACCGGGTGTCTGGCTGCAGGCCCGGCAACCGGACGATGCCTGAGTTGTCGCGTCCCGGTTCCGTCATCACGGGCGACGACAGGCCATCCAGTCGGTCCGCCGACAGCCCGTAACGGACCCGGACGGTTCCTGCACGGAACGTTCTCGCCCACACGCTGATCTCGGTGGCGCCCACACGACCGAGTATCGGTCCATGCGTGATGTAGTTGTCTTCGCTGGCTTGCGCCAGCCGTGGCGAAAAAACCAGGACCGCCGCGAACAGGATCGCCAACGCGTTTGCCGAGATCATGGTCACCGCCCTGATCGAAGAAGACACGGGAAGCGTAATGAGTCGCAGACCCCATTACAATCAGTTGTAGTCGATGTATCACCTTATCAGGGTATGTAATACCCTTGGCGGACGACCGCTTTCTCCTCGGACAAGGTAAGTCATGCCACTGCCATCCTTCACGATCAACCTCCGAAGTCTCGAATGCTTTCGGGCCATCATCGATCTGGGCTCGGCGACCGCGGCGGCCCGCGAGCTCCATCTGACCCAACCGGCTGTCAGTCGATGCCTCGGCGCACTGGAGGAATCAGTCGGCTTCAAACTGTTCAATCGCAGCAAGGGGCGCTTGATCCCGACCGACGAGGCGCTGATCTTCTACGACGAGGTGAAGATCACCCTCCAGAGCGTTGACCGCATCTCGAGGCTCGCGCTCAATCTCCACAACGCAGACTTCGGTGAACTCAGGGTGGTCTCGCCACCCAGTCTGGCAGAAGGGATGTTGTCGTCTGCGATCAACGCGTTCCTTCGCGAGCACTCCGATGTGAGCATCACGCTGGACTCCCAGAGCGGACAGACCGCTTTAGACATGGTCGCGTTGCGGGCGGTGGACTGCGGCTTCGCCAAATTTCCGATAGATCACAGGGGATTGATCTGCCGACCCTTGATCTCCGGTGGCACGGTGTGTGCCGTGCCCAAAGATCACAGGCTGGCGAAATCGAAACAGATCTCGGCGGAAGACCTGCATGATGAGCCATTGATCCTGCTCGGTAAGGGGCGCAGCTCCCGGATCCAGATAGACAGCGCGTTCTCTGGAGCAAAATCACGGATGCGGGTACGGATCGAGACGCACACCGTAGGCGCGGCCTGCGCCTTCGCCAAAGGCGGCTCCGGCATCGCCATCGTCAGCGAGTTGTTCGCTCGCCAATTCGTCGATCATTCGATCGTTCTGGTGCGCTTCCAACCGGACATCAAACATGAGTACGCGTTCATCACTGCGAAGGACGCGACGATGTCACGCGTCACTCAACGGTTCTACGAACATTGTCTGCGCTATTTCGAACCCGAGGACCGGGAAACGGACCTGTGAGAGATGCACACCTCCCATATAGACCCGGTTCGTGGCGACACGGGTATTGTACCAGTCGCCCTCTGGTTCCCCCGTGTTCGGATTGAGGTCGAACTGGGGAAAGTTGCTGCTGGAGATATCGATCCGGAGACGGTGTCCCGCTTTGAAGAGATTGGCGGTGGCGAGCATCCGAACCGTGATGGGATAGACGGCGTCCGGTTTCATCATGACCTCGCGATCCCACCCGTCACGGTAGCGCATCCTCAAGATCCCGTCGGTGATGTTCATCGCATAGCCCTCCGGATAATCTGGAGTGGGCGGATGCAGATCTATCAGCTTGGCGGTGAAGTCGGTGTCGGGACAATCCGAAGATACGAACAGGTCGACCTCCACGGCCCCGACGATCGCGAGGTCGGCGGTCAAAGTGTCGCCTTCGAAGACGAGGACGTCGGGCCTGTCAGCCAATCGGGCCGATGAAGGATCCTGCTGGACGGTGAAGATGTCCGGCGTCACACGCTGATCGAAGATGCCCCCGTGCATGATCGGTTCGCCCGATGTCAGGGCGCCGCCGATGGTCGGCACCGGATCGCGCGGATCGTATTGATATTCTTTGTGCGTTCCTTCCGTCTGCGCAATCTTGGAAAGATGGCCACGGTCATCGAGCCAAGCCAGCCTCAGGACGCTCTCGGACACGTTCGCGCACGGCCAATGATCGGACTGGATCCAACGACCACCATGGTTGAGCCGCCCGTCCTCGTTGCGCGTCCCATCCCCTCCGCCCATGACGAAGAACCGTACACGGCGCTCCTCGACGACGGGTGTCTCGCCTTTCAGCCAACGCCCGAACCAATCAAGACGCATCTGAAGGTAGTCGTGGGCGATGTTCCCATCGAGCGTCGCCTGCGGACCGAAATCGGCGTCACCCGCATGGGTTGCCGATCGCTTGCCGTGCGTCCACGGGCCCATCAGCAGCGTCACTGTGCTCCGTCGTCTTGCGCTCAGCGCCCCGTAGTTGGTCAGACAACTGAGGACGTACGGATCCAACCAGCTGCCGACGATCGCGGTGGGAACATCGGGAAAGCGATCGTAGAACCCCTCGTTGCAGAGGCCGGGCTGCTGCCAGTAGTCGGAGAACACCCCGTGTTGCCACTGCTCGAAGAGATACTCTTCGAACTCAGGCGAAGCACTCAAGGGGGATCGTCCCCGCGCCCACGGCAGGCGCCTGAACCAATCGTGGAGATCCTGTGCGCGCAAGGTCTCCATACGCTTGAGGTCTGCTGTTCTCTCGGCACTCTTGAGGGCGTGCTTCATCGCCCAAGTGACTTGCTTCATCTCGAAGGCACCATCCCGTCGGATGCCTCCGTGATAGGCGTTCGAGAACCCGCCGGAGTCGATGTACATGCACGCTAATCCAGGCGGCGTTTGTGTCGCCATCGCACATTGGGAATGCGCGCCGTAGGAAAAGCCCATCGTCCCGATAGAGCCGTTGCTCCACGGCTGCCTCACCAACCAGGTCATCGTGTCGTAGCCGTCGTGAGCATCGTCGAGATATTTTCTGAACACGCCCTCGGAGTTGTTGCGGCCGCGACAGTCCTGCATGACGACCGCGTATCCGTGCTGCGCGAGCCGGCGAGCGATGTCGGGGCGGGTCGCCGCCTCGGGTCGCACCAAACTGACTTCAGATCGGCTGATGCCACTCTTATCGTACGGCGTCCGCTCGAGAATCACCGGCGCGCGGTGCAGACCTCGGCCTTGCACCCCGACAGGGAGGTAGCAATCGGTCGCCAAGCGGATGCCGTCGCGCATCGGCACCATGACGTCTTCAAGAACCTGGATCTCGATCGTCCCGCCGACTTTTTCCTTAAGACTGCCCATTTTGTAGCCGCAGC
>Ga0209107_10000804_pt1 | contig 17874 bp, 10 predicted proteins | sample LakErihyJuly2011_2_FD_187460 | JGI IMG/M metagenome (GOLD analysis project Ga0209107, IMG submission 187460) | Freshwater microbial communities from dead zone in Lake Erie, Canada - CCB hypolimnion July 2011 (SPAdes) (version 2) | ecosystem: Environmental > Aquatic > Freshwater > Lentic >... | reverse complement strand
CATACTTTTGAGTTAGACAACCTTTAAAACCCCAGCTTTCAAAAAACTGAGTAGGGCCACCAACCGCACAATGTAATACCCACCCATCAATAACCTCAAATATTTTTAAATTATCAATCTCTTCATTTGATATCATTATTATTAGTGCTGCTTGGTCCTTTATATTGTGACCATTTAAACTATTTTCACACATATAATGTAATCTGTTATAGAGTTTAATTAACGAATCTTTTTTACCCCCTATAACCCCCGCACAAATTATATCACTATTTAAACATTTTTCATTATACTCAGGGAAAACTTTATTTATAACATCTCTATTCCAAGGCTCCTGAGAAACTTTAATACCTTCAGAACCAACAAAAATATCATATTTTAAATCCATCTTTTGGAAAGGGTCGGACTGAAAAACAACATCAAACACATCAGCAACAATAAATAGTTCAATATCACTTGTTATTAAAAAGTCTTGAGTAATTTTAAGCCGTTTATTGATAATGGTATACGTGTCATCAACAATAACAGGGATTGGTATGATTCCCAAATCCTCACACATTTTAAGTTCAAGTTCTGTTGAATTGGCACAAAGTAATATAACGTCACCGTCAGAATACTTTTTAAAACTCTTCGACCATACTTTGATTTTATTAATGTTTAACTCAATATTATTGGATAAACCTACTAACGCTTTTTTCATATTAACAATTATTATTACTAATAACCAATTTATCGTTAAAATTAAGGATTGTTGGCCATAAGTATTCTACGAAATAATTGATTTGATTTATTTTTTCAGTTTTAGATAAAGTGTCTCTAACTCTTTTGTAAAACTCGAGTGTGTTTTTTTTTATTAAATCTTTCGAAACTATTGATTGAGCGGAATTAATAAACTTAATTGGTTCCTTATATATTATCCCATTATTATTTGCATAAGTAATTGTTTGTTTTAATATCTCTTCATTATCTCGAATATAAGTCTTTCCTATTGGTAGAAATTCGGATTTAAAATTAAAATCGTTAACCTTATTAATAAATGATTCACAATGATAAAAAGGATTATCTTGTGAAAAACAAACAAAGTCGGGTAAATCATTATAATTATCGATTATGTATGTTAAATAAACGATTGTGTCAAACCCAACATTAGGTAGGTTATTATCAAACCTATAATTATTATCAGGATTTTTATTGTAAATAATATAATCATGTTTTAATAGGTTAACCCAATCTAAACTCTCTTTAAAATGACATATTACAACAATTAATCTCATAATTTCCCCTCTATTTTATCACACCATCCTTTAGATTCACTATGTGGCCATACTATCCATTTTGATGGTTTTTCAGATGTTTGGAAATCCCTCCAAATCTTACAATAACCACTACTATCAGATTTTAACCTATTAATTTCTGATTTATCTGCGTCTTTTCTATATAACTCGTTTCCCTTACTACCCTCAAAAATAACCGCCCAAAAATCATAATCATTATCAGGTACCTGAGATAAACCTAAATCGATACAATGTTTAAATATTGAAGCAAAACTTGATAACCAATCCTCTTCAGTTTCATATATAGTTGGGTTTGGTGGGTATTTTTTATCTATAGTGTATTGTTGAACCGCTCGGTTTGAGAACTTAAGTCCTGAGTAAATTTCGTAATCTCGTAAAGTTCTTTCAGTTCCAAATCCATACTTACTAAAATCCATGGTAACTTCTTCTCCGTCCATACCAAATAGTTGTCGGTTTTTCTTATGAGATAGTTCATTTTTCTTACCCCACTCTTTATCATCATCCCATTGTTTAGTTCGACCCTTACGAGTATACTCATGCCAAATTAAAACTTTGTGAGAGTGGAATAAATCATATCCGTGAGTGTAGGCTCTAACGGCGATTGAAATCTCTTCTCCGTGAAAATAGAACTCAGGGTCGTGTTGTACCTCGGTACTAAACTTACCTAATGTAAATGCAAAATGAGCCGAATAAAATCTTGATGGTACTGGCTCTGTCATTGATTCCCAACCAGGAATTGTCTCGGGTAAAAAGAATACCGCTCCCTCAGGAATAAATCTATCAAAAGACATTCTCCATGGAACCATTGTTCTTCCTTTAGGGTCATTGTCAGGGTCAAACGAAGAAACGTATCCCGTTAATAGAGGTTTTTCAAAACCACCCTTTTGTAAACTTTTAACCATTTTAATTAACTCATCATCCCAATTCTTTTCAAACCTCATGTGAGAGTCAATCTGTAATGTATATTCCTCACCATCGTATAGTTGTTGTACTTGATTACGAGCCCAACAAACACCTTTCGATTCTGAATATAAAACATCAACAACTCTAAATCTAGAATCATCTTTGTATTCGTCTAACACGTCAAACTTATCATCAGGATGATATTGACGACATACACCTATTCTTAAATTTTTTGGGTTTTTGGAGTTCTCCAACATAGACTTAAGTGTTGGAATTAACTGTGGGTCTCGATAAGACGCTATCTGAACAAATATTCTCATATATTCTTTTTATAGAAAGATATTAAATGTTACGGAAATATAAATTGTAAATTGTTAACACCAACCACCACAATCGCTCAATGTTTGGGACACTATAGTAATATTACCTACTAAACTACCAGGAATTGCACAAGGGGAAACATATCCCGTAAGAACTGATTGGTAAATACAGATTTGTTCGCCTGTACTACAATCGTCATAACAAACATAACTCGCCTCCAAAAGATTATACCCATAAGAATAACAATCACAATCAGTTGTTGGTGTAGGTGTTGGGGGTGGAAAACAAGTATTAACACAAACATTACCTATCTCAATAGTTAAACCATCATCTCCAAAAGGATTCTGACCACAATAATATAATACTATACCAGGACTTATAATAGAAGATAATATAACCCCATTACACTGAGTTAATCCAAAATTAAAGTTTAATTCTGTTGAATTGGTAAATGTAATACAATTACATCCTCCATCGGTAGGGGTAGGTGTTGGTGTAGGTGTTGGGGTAGGAGTTGGTGTAGGTGTTGGACAACTATATAATTGTAAATCAACACAATTAGATGAATCTGTAACATTAACTAATATTTGTTGAGCGCCAGTTAACTGAATTGGTATATTAACAGTTAGTGGAACTGTTGTTACGTTAGTCGCAACTAAATAACAATACGTATTAGTAATATCACATAATGTTACCGTAAAAGGACTAATCCCAATCAAACTAGTTATTTCAATACTCGCCATGATTATAAATACTACAAATCAATAAAGTTTAATCTGTAGTTTATCTCTTTTTATTTTATATTTTACATATGAAAAAAATATGCCTTGATTTATCAGAAGCAAAGGCCATTGGAGATACTTTATGCTCCACACCTGTCCTTAGAAAATTATATGATTCATATAACTCAAAAATAGTTGTTGTAACGAATTTTCCTGAGTTATTTAAAAACCATCCTTTAGTTGAGAAAGTTTATCAATCAAGTTCAATTAATAGGGACTTTATTAATTCTAATTTTATAACTCATAATTCGTTTTACGAGAATGGGCAAAAAAATAGTCGAGGTATAGAATTCAAACACAACCGAATTGATATTAGACAATATCATGCAATTAAACTTGGGTTTATGTTAACCAAAGATGAAATGTTGTTGGAGTATACTCCCGATGAATACGAACCTATAAATAAGTTACCTGAAAAATTTGTATTAATACATCCTGTACAAAACTGGCCAAGTAGGACATGGGATGCGGTTAAATGGATGGAATTAACTAAAAGATTAAATGAACAAAACATTAGTGTTGTTTCGATAGGGAAAGATTCTAGTGAGGTCGGATTTTTTAATGTTAAGAAACCTATTTTTAATTTTGAAATCAAAAACGGAATTAACCTAATGAATAAAACCACATTAAACCAATCTTGGCATTTAATTAATAAATCAATGTGTTTTATTACTATGGATTCAGGACTACTTCATTTAGCTGGAACTACAGATACTGACATACTACAATTAGGTAGTTCAATTAATAAAGAATTTAGAGCTCCGTATCGAAACGGTTCCCAAGATTACAAATACCATTATGTTGGTGGTGGGTGTAGTCTGTTCTGTGGTTCTGATATGAAATACGGGGTTAAAGAATGGGGAGATATTCAAGGAGTACCTCCATTAATTAATTGTTTAGAAAATAAACCCACATTTGAATGTCATCCATCGGTTGAGCAAGTGTTTAATAAAATATTGGAAATTATATGAAAATAGGTATATTACTTTCAGCGTATAACTCTGAAGAATATATTGATGAGTGTTTAACACCATGGTTTAATCTTAAAGAACAATACGATATTACTATTTGTTGTAATAGTGGTATGTTTAAAGATTATGCGGATTATGGGTATGTGTCTAAAAATAAACCAACATTACAAAAGTTAGTTAATTTTGATATTGATTTTTTAATATCAACAGGGCCTAAAGTTAGACTTGATGAAATTACAAGTAAGAATACATTACTACGTATTTTAAAAAATTCTTGTGATGTTGTATGGATTTTAGACTCAGATGAATTTTACACAGAAGAAGAAATAACCAATATTATCAATTATCTAAATCGTACTCCTGAGTATGATTGGTACTCCATTAATTTTAAAAACCACGTATTCACTAAGAATTTATTTTTAGATGGGTTTTCACCACCAAGAATTTTTAGAACCAATAGAAATGGTGGTATTAATGAATTCTATTTTGATAATCACATAAATTATAATGATGGTGAAGATTTTGAAAAAAAGAATAATAATACAATCCCTAGAGATGTTGCTTGGATTAGACATTATACTTGGTTAAATGAGGATAGTAGGTCAAAAGAAAAAATTAGGTACCATAAAGAAAGATTTGTTGGGGGTTGTTCGTTTGAGTGGGATGAGGATTCAGATTCTTTAAAATTTTCAGAAAGTTTTTACAAGAGCCGTAATTTGGAAGTCCCTATTTTACACGAAACTATTGATTGGTCATCGAATAATTTTACAATTGATTTTTCAAGAAACGAAAATAAATTTTATATAAAAAATATTACAAAACCACAGTCATTAGATTTCAGATTTTTTGATGGTCAAACAGGTAACCAAATATATGAAACAAATTTAAATTTATTACCAGAAACCATATATTTTGTATGGCCAACACCAACAATGTTTAAAGATGTTGATGGATTTAAAAAATTTAGGGTTGAGGTTACCGAAAACAAAAAAATAATACATAACGAATTTATACACATATAAAATGATAAATAAGAAAAAAATATTAGTTATTTCCCCTCATTTGAGCACAGGAGGAGCACCTCAAGTAACATTAAATAAAATACAATTAATTAACGATGAGTATGAAATTAAATGTGTTGAGTACGCATTTGTTGCTTGGTCATTTGTTGTACAAAGAAATCAAATACAAGATTTATTAGGTGATAATTTTCATTCATTAGGTGATGATAAACATGAACTTATTAAAATACTAAACGATTTCAATCCTGATATTATTAGTATGGAAGAATTTCCTGAATTTTTTATGGATGATTCTATCACTAAAGAATTATATAAGGAAAATAGGTCTTATACTATATTTGAAACTACTCACGATTCTAGTTTTCCTGTGTCATCCAAAAGATGGTTTCCTAATAAATTTATCTTTGTAAGTGCGTACAACGCTTTTAGATATTCAATATATGACATACCATACGATATTGTTGAATACCCTGTCGACTATAAAGAGAAAGATAAAAAACAAAATCAAGAATTACTTGATTTGGACCCGACATACAAACACGTATTAAATGTCGGATTGTTTACTGCTCGAAAAAACCAATCCTATATTTTTGATATTGCCCATAAATTAAAGGACTATAAAATAAAATTCCATTTCTTAGGTAATCAAGCCGATAACTTCAAATCTTATTGGGAACCATTAATTAATAACAAACCTGATAACTGTGTTGTTTGGGGTGAAAGAAAAGATGTTCAATCTTTTATTGAAGCATCTGACTTATTTTTATTTCCATCTAAAGGAGATAGAAATAATAAAGAATTAAATCCAATTGCTTTAAAAGAAGCGTTAGAATATAAAATACCCATGATGATGTATAATTTAGATGTTTATTGTGGAAAATACGATAAGTATGAAAACATTACTTTCTTAACAGGGGATATTAATATTGACACATCAAATCTATTATCCATATTAAACCCATATAAAGAAAAGTACGATAATAATGAGTTAGTAATTGTTGGTACTTACCCTAATACTAAATCACGTGAAAAATTAACTATTGAGTGTATTGAGTCGGTCAGAAAGTTGGGTAGAAAAATAATGTTGGTTTCTCATTATCCAGTGTCCGATGAGATACAAAAAATGGTTGATTATTATATTTTTGATTCTAACAACCCAACCACAGAACATTCGTATTATACAAAGTTTTATAACTATAAATCAGATTTTGACGTTGAGATAAACATTAACGGATTAAAGGATACTAACCAATCACTACCTGTTTTAACGAATTTAATTAATGGTTTTAAATCCGCAAAAGACTTTAATTTTAATAAAGTATTTTATATAACATATGATGTAATACTACACCCTGATGATATTGAATACGTTAATAAGTCGTTTGAATCTTTAGATGAAAAAGATGCGTTTTTATGTACATTACCAACCGACTTTAATCAAGGTATTGAAACAACCGCAATGACATTTAAAACCGATTTTTTTTTAAATAAATTTTCACATATAACAACTAAAGAAATTTATAAATCAGAATGTGAAATAAATAATTGTCAAAACTTTTTAGAGGATTTCTTTTATAAAAAATTAATTAATGAACCAACTGTTAGTATTATTACAAATGACAGTCATACATTCTTAACCAATTCAGGTAAAGGGGTTTCATCTAATTCAGAATATTATTCTATATTACCAACAATTAATAATAAATGGGTTTTCTATTTCTACACATATAACATTGATAACAGAACTGTTAGTGTTGAGATTAATAAAAATAATGAAACCATTTATTCAAAATCTTTTAATATTCTTCAAAACCGCGAATTCTTAAAAGAAATTGATTATGACGGAACCCCAATAGAGATTAAGTTATCCTTTTTTGAAGATGGGATTCAGTATAAAACTGAATCATACGTACTAAACAATGAAACCGTAAACACTTATAAAAATAATGGTTGGTTTAAATATAAAAGATTACCTAAGATTAAATTAGTTCATTTACAAACAACTAATAATGATGAGAGAGAAATACTATCAAGAGAGTCATTACAACAAGTTTCTAAACATGGTATTGAATATGTGTTACATACTAACGAACTTTTTAAATCATTACCACCATCACATAATTGTGTTAGACCTCAATGTGTGTCGATGGAACTTTTTGATGAAGAAAAAACAAATCAACTTGGTACCGCATTAACACCAGCACATTACGGATGTTTTGAATCATTTAAAAATGGGATTATTTCAGAATTTGATAAAGATTTAGATTTCTTAATTGTTTGTGAAGGAGATTGTATTATTGAGGTTCCGATTGAGGAGTTTATTAATAAAGTTAAAGAATCTTGTAATACAATTATCGAATCGGATATTCAATACTTCTCATTTGGAGATACTAAAACATTGGATTTTGCTTGGCCACAATCAAATGTAATTAAAGAAATCCCAAACCAAGATTTATTATTTATAACAGATAAAATAATTGGTCTACAATGTATCATGTTCCCAAGAAAAACAAGAGAATTCTTACATCAACAATTACGTAATCATAAATGGGATTGTGCTGACACATATTTTAATCTAATATTTGCCGAGTATGGGTTAAATATGGGTATATTAAAAAATAGAATCACAACACAGGCCGACGGTGTATCATTAATCGATAAAGAACATAAAATATTCATAAAATAATGAAAAAATTAATAGTTATTGGCGCGTATCCTAACACACCAAAAAAAGAAGAAGTTTTAATTAACGAAATTAATTCTTTAAAAAATAGTAATTTTGATTTTATGTTAGTTAGTCATTACCCCGTTTCGATTGAATTACAATCAATGGTGGATTATTACATCTACGATAAAAATCAGACTCTAACCCCATTAGAAAAATCACCATACTATTGGTTTAAAACTGATTCATTTTTTTTACGGGTAAATAACTCAAGACACTCATTACCAATTTGTCAAAATATGTTTAACGCGTTTAAATTTGCTGATATTAAAAAGTATGATTTTGTTTATTTTATTGAGAATGATAATCTATTTTCCGAAAATGATGTTACAAAATTAAATCAATTAGTTGATACTATGGTTGAGAAAAGAAAAAAATGTATTTTCTTTAAACCTGAAGGGTATCGAGATAGTGGGTCGTATGTGTATGAAACACAATTATTCGGAATTACACCATCCTACTTTAATGAAATATTAAAATTACCTGTGACTGAAAATGAATGGTATGAACATTTAATGCCATTAACATTAGAATTAGCATTTTTTCAAAAATTACAAAATTACGAGCATGAGTTTTTAATTATTAATGAACACTCAAGTGAATACTTTAGTGAGAGTGATATTAATCTATTTAGAGTAGAAAATTTTATACTTGAGGTTTTATATAATGTCACCGACCCATCCACACCTATATTATATTGTCATAGTGGAAGTCGTAATTCTTACGAATATAGGGTGGTTATTAAAATAAATAATAAAATAATTGATGATAAGATTGTTTACCCTACACATTGGTTTTATACATCCTTATCCTTAAGGGATGATGAATTAGTTATTGAGGTGTATGAAAACAATAAGTTAGAATATATTAAAACCATAACACTAAATGAAACTAATTTAGAACAAATAAAAGAAAAAGGATTAATAGAATTTAATTAACATGTCACACGAATTACAACAAGATTTTTTTAAAAGAGTAAAAGAACATCTTCCAAAGTTCTTTACTGACGTTAAAGTATTAGATATCGGGTCTCTCGATATTAATGGGAATATTAAACATTCATTTGAACAACCGTTTTATTATGTGGGAGTAGACTTAGGTAAGGGAGATAACGTTGACGTTGTTTGTCCTGGACATTTATATGATTCAGGATTTCTATTTGATGTTGTTACATCTGCAGAATGTTTTGAGCATGATATGTTCTATGCAAGAACATTACAAAATATGGTCAAATTATTAAGACCAGGTGGGTTATTGGTTTTTACTTGTGCATCTACAGGTAGACCTGAACATGGTACCTTAAGAAGTAATCCGACAGACGCACCATTCTTAGAAGGTGTCGATGAGAGATGGGCAAATTACTATAAAAATTTAACTGAAGACGACATTAGAGCGGTAATCGACATTAATAACACATTCACTGATTTTAATTTTGAGTTTGAATCTCGTTCTTGTGATTTATATTTTTGGGGTATAAAAAAATAATATGATGATTAATATTGATGTAATTTGTTTAACAAATACTAATAATAAAGAATTCTATGAGTTAACTAAAAGAACCATAGACACATTATTATTAACAAATGGTGACTATAGATTTAACATTAAATTAATTGAATCAAATAACAACTCAACATTTATCTATGATTACCCAAATGTTGACTACATCAAAATAAATCAAGATTTTCACTATAACCGATTTTTAAATATTGGTTTAAAATATTGTACCAATGAGTGGGTTTTAATTATTAATAATGATTTAGTTTTTACACCTGAATGGTTAGATAATATAATGGTCGAACACCATTCAGACCCTGAAATTAAATCATTTTCGTCATTTGAACCTAACTTTGTGATGAATGTCAGACCTGACATGTACCACAAAGGTAATGTGTTTTTTGGATATCAACCAACTGTACAATTAATGGGTTGGTGTATTTTAGTTAGAAGAGAGGTTTTTAATATAATTGGGGAATTTGATGAAAGATTTAATTTTTGGTGTCAAGATGATGATTACGGTTTAACATTAAAGAAGTATAATATTAAACACGCATTAATAAAAAATTCAGTTGTATATCACGCCACCTCACAAAGTCATACACTGATAAAAAAAGAAGACCTATACTTTAAAACAAGTTTAATGGAAAAAGAACTTGAAAAAAAATGGGGAATAAAAAGATTTAAAATGAGAATAACACAAGTAACGCCAGGGGTAATACCTATTCCACCAAATGGATGGGGGGCGGTTGAGAAGATTATCTTCAATTACCACAACAATTTAAATTTATTAGGACATTCTTCCGAGATTAAATATCTAAATGAGGTTGACCTTGATAATACAGATATTGTACATATTCATATTGCTAACTTAGCATTAGAATCTTACGAAAGAGGTATACCTTATATCTTTTCATTACACGACCATCATGTCGTATATAATGGAAAAGATTCTTTTAACTACAAACAAAATTTAGAAGCAATTAAAAAGTCGGTAATTTCATTCTGTCATGCGGAATTCCTTATTGATTATTTTGACGAAACGGATAAATTATTTTATTTAACTCATGGTGTTGATACTAACTTTTTTAAAGTGGGCCAACCATACCGAACTGAACATAAATTATTATGTTTAGCAAATAACGGTATTGGTGGTGACGCATCTTATGATAGAAAAGGTTTTAGATACGCAATTGAGGCGGCGAAAATGTTAGATTTACCAATCACAATTGCTGGTCCTGAAAATAACCATAATTTTTTTGACCACCATAAAGACTTATTAGAGTACGATAAATTAACACTATTATTAACTAATCCAAATGAGGATGAGATTTTAGAGTTATATAAAACACACTCAATCTTTTTACATCCATCTTGTTTAGAAGCTGGTCACCCTAACTTAACCTTACTTGAGGCAATTTCATGTGGAATGCCAATAGTTGGTACATATAGTGGAACACAGAAAATTAACGGTATGTCAATATGTGAATTAACTTCTAAATCAGTGGCTAACGGAATTCAGGAAATTATTAATGATTACCATTCTTATGTTGATAAAACATTAAAGACAAGAGGAAAATTTGATTGGTCAGTTATTACTGAGCGAATGTTTAAAATGTACGAAGTTACTAGACTTATTAAAAAAGAATATAACTCAAAAGACACGAAAAATCTATTAGTAGATAATTTTGAGGGTACTGACAAGATTGTACCTACTGTTGAGAATCAAATTGATTGTACGATACATTTCGTTAATAATCCGTTTTTTGAAATTAAAGGGTTAGGTGTTAAACCATATAAAGTAGAGTTTTACGATAATGGTAATTTGTTTTATGGAACTGAATTAAAACCAAATATGTGGACGAAACTTAGTCGACAATATTACACTGATTGGGATATTAGGGTTTTTGATAATGATGAATTGATTTACACCTATAAACCTAACTTTGAAAATAAACGAGTTTTCATATCATTTGATTCACGTTCATTAGGTGATAGTATCGCTTGGATTCCATACCTATTAGAATTTAAAAATAAACATAATTGCCAAGTAATTGTTTCCACATTTTGGAATAAGTTATTTAAAAACTCTTACCCTCAAATCGAATTTGTTGAGCCAGGTAGTACGGTTCATGACTTAATTGCTATGTATACTGTTGGTTGGTTCTACGACACAGATAAAGAACCTGAATTACCTAATACGATTCCATTACAAAAAACAATGACAAATATCATTGGTTTAGAGTTTAATGAGATTAAACCAACCCTTGATTTTATCCCATCTAAACGACCGTTTGTTGAGAAATATGTAACTATTGCAAACGAATCAACTGCGGGTGTTAAGTACTGGAATAACCCAAATGGGTGGAGAGAACTTATTGATTACTTAATATCTAAAGGATATAAAATAATCAATGTATCTAAAGAAAGTGACCGTATGGATGGTGTTACTAAATTAAAAGACACCTCAATTGAGAGTACAATGAATTGTATTCACCATAGTGAATTCTTTGTTGGGTTATCAAGTGGATTGTCATGGTTGTCATGGGCGTTAGGGAAACATGTTGTTATGATTTCTAACTTTACTGAACCTGACCATGAGTTTACTTCTAATTGTACAAGAATTACTAATCCTTCAGTTTGTAACGGATGTTGGAATAACCCAATGTTTAAATTTGATAAGGGAGATTGGAATTGGTGCCCTGAACATAAAGGAACGGAAAGACAGTTTGAATGTCATAAATCAATAACATCTCAAATGGTTATTAACAGAATACAACATTTATTATAATGAATATAGAAGTATCGATTGGGGAAATAGTTGATAAGTTAACTATCCTAAGAATTAAGAAAAATAATATAACAGATGAAGGTAAACTTTTTAATGTTATTACCGAATACGATTACCTATATGATGTCGTATTCAATCAATTAAAAATTGAGTCTGATGACTTTTATAACCTATTATTGGTTAACGAACGTCTTTGGGATATTGAGGACCTTATTCGAGATAAAGAACGAGATAAGGTATTTGATTCCAAATTCATAGAATTAGCTCGGTCCGTTTATGTAACAAACGATAAACGAGCTGAATTAAAAAAAGAGATTAATTTAAAATACGGTTCTCTTTTTGTCGAAGAGAAGTCATATAAAGAATATTAAAAAAGGGAGTCGTTTGACTCCCTTTTTTAATATTAGGTTCTTATTACGGACAGTGTCCAAGTAAACTTGACAGTCGCCGCAGTAGCTAATTGAGAATTAAATCCAAGTTGGAATAATCCATCACATGCTGGAATATTACTGTCAAGAGTAACTACTGTAGAAAAACATGTTGTACTGAAAGTACCATAATCATTCCCAAATGTGTCTGTCACATCAATTGGCGTTGACGCTCCATCAACATATATTTCATTACAACTAAAAACAACCAACGACATATTAAGCCAATCAGCAGGACTTGCACCTTGTGCGTAAGCAGTACCACAAACTCTAACCGCATCACCAGCACTTAAATTAAACGGATTTACAATACCTATATTAGAGTATGGAGCAACAACTGGTTGATTAGCCCCTCTTCTTAAACTCGTGGCAAAATTCCAATCGCAAGAATCCCACCCGCAAATATCATTACCAACATAAAAAAGTGTCATGTCATCATTAGCGGGTTGATAAAAGCTACCTGAGTGTGATGCAATAATCCATTGTTTTGTACAATCCACGGTAATAGTAACTGCATCACCACCAGTTGCAGAAATACAACTACCAACAAAATTTAAACTAACCGCCGATGATGTTACTAAATTACCTTCATCTAAGATTGCGAGAGAACCTCCACCACTACTTGATGTACCTGATGTTCCTGCAACACCACTTAATCCGCTTGAACCTGAACTACCTGATGAACCTGATGAACCTGATGAACCTGAAGTTCCTGATGAACCACTACTACCTGATGAACCTGAAGAACCTGAAGAACCACTTGTACCTGAAGTTCCTGAAGAACCGTTAGCGCCTGAGGTACCACTTGTTCCTTTAGTACCTGAAGTACCGCTACTTCCTGACGAGCCACTTGAACCTGAAGTACCCGACGAACCGCTACTTCCTGATGAACCGCTACTTCCTGAAGAACCACTTGTACCTGAAGTTCCTGAAGTACCGCTAGACCCTGAAGAGCCACTTGAACCTGAAGAACCTGATGTTCCGTTAGTTCCTGATGTTCCTGAAGAACCGTTAGCTCCTGAGGTACCACTTGTTCCTTTAGTACCTGAAGTACCGCTACTTCCTGACGAGCCACTTGAACCTGAAGAACCTGAAGAACCTGAAGAACCTGAAGAACCCGATGTTCCGTTAGTTCCTGATGTTCCTGATGTTCCTGAAACTCCCGCAGCTCCTGAAACTCCTGAAGTACCTGAAGAACCTGAAGAACCGTTAGCGCCTGAAGTACCACTACTTCCTGAAGAACCCGAACTACCGCTACTACCTGATGTTCCATTAGTACCAGAAGTTCCTGACGAACCACTAGACCCTGAACTACCGCTAGAACCTGAAGTACCATTAGTACCACTTGTTCCTGAAGAACCACTAGACCCCGAACTACCGCTAGAACCTGAAGTACCATTCGTACCACTTGTTCCTGAAGAACCGTTAGCGCCTGAAGTACCCGAAGTTCCTTTAGTACCTGATGTTCCACTAGACCCTGAAGAACCCGAACTACCGCTACTACCTGAAGAACCACTACTACCGCTTGTTCCTGATGTTCCGTTAGTTCCATTATAAACAAATGAAATGGTGTAAGTATAACCATTTAATAAAGTTCCATTACCAACTAAATTAGTTGATAATACAATATCAAAGTAAGTAACATTATCTGTAACAGATGAAACTTCGTAAATTGCTATAACAGAATTATCACCTAATTGAGTTACTTGGAAATATAATTTATTACCTAACGCATTTATAGAGTCAAATGATTTTAACCAATTTGTATAATTAGTTGAAAGATAATCGGTAACACTAATACTAACTATATTATAAGTCCCTTGGACCGCACTATTTGTGAGGAATTGTGTTCCTCCAGGATTGGATGGTGCAAGTGTTGTTCTCCATATCCATCTTCCTGAGTTTGAACCATCATTTGGAGTAACCCCTGAAGTACCCGATGTACCTTTAGTACCCGAAGTTCCTGAAGAACCACTTGAACCTGACGAACCACTTGTTCCTGAACTACCACTACTTCCTGAAGAACCGCTTGACCCTGAACTTCCACTTGTTCCATTAGTACCTGAAGTACCTGATGAGCCACTAATTCCTGATGAACCTGAACTACCACTTGAGCCTGAAGTACCATTAGTACCAGAAGTTCCTGACGAACCACTACTTCCACTTGACCCTGAAGAACCACTTGTTCCTGAAGAACCGTTAATTCCTGAACTTCCGCTTGAACCTGAAGAACCGCTAGAGCCCGATGTTCCTGAAGAACCACTACTACCTGAAGACCCACTTGAACCTGACGTTCCATTAGTTCCTGATGTTCCTGAACTACCATTAGTTCCACTACTTCCTGAAGAACCGCTTGAACCTGACGTACCATTAGTACCACTTGTTCCTGAAGAACCGTTAATTCCTGAACTTCCACTAGAACCTGAAGACCCACTTGAGCCTGATGTCCCATTAGTTCCTGAAGTACCAGATGAACCATTTACACCACTTGTTCCTGACGAACCTGAACTTCCTGACGAACCACTAGAACCTGATGTACCTGAGGTTCCTGAGGTTCCTGAAGAACCATTCGCTCCAGAAGTACCCGATGTTCCTGAAGAACCGCTACTACCTGAAGTACCACTTGAACCTGAACTACCGCTAGTTCCTGATGAACCACTTGACCCTGAACTTCCGCTTGACCCTGAACTTCCTGAAGAACCACTTGTACCTGAAGTTCCATTAGTACCTGAAGTACCTGATGAACCATTTACACCTGAACTACCACTAGAACCTGATGAACCACTAGAACCTGACGTACCATTAGTACCTGATGTTCCTGAAGAACCTGATGAACCACTTGACCCTGAAGAACCGCTAGTTCCATTAGTACCTGAAGTACCTGATGAACCATTTGTTCCACTTATACCTGAAGAACCACTTGAGCCGCTACTTCCTGATGAACCTGAAGTACCGTTTGTTCCTGATGTCCCTGATGAACCATTAACACCTGAAGTACCACTTGAACCCGAACTTCCGCTAGTTCCATTAGTACCTGATGTTCCTGAAGAACCATTTACCCCTGAAGTACCATTCGTACCACTTGTTCCTGAAGAACCTGAACTTCCTGATGAACCACTTGTACCTGAACTTCCGCTTGAACCTGAAGAACCGCTTGAACCTGACGTACCATTAGTACCACTTGTTCCTGAAGAACCTGAAGAACCACTACTTCCTGAAGAACCACTTGTTCCTGATGAACCACTACTTCCTGAAGAACCACTTGAACCTGATGTACCATTAGTACCAGAAGTTCCTGATGAACCATTTACACCACTTGTTCCTGACGAACCTGAACTTCCTGACGAACCACTAGTTCCATTAGTACCGCTTGTACCTGCAGAACCACTTGTTCCTGAACTACCACTACTTCCACTTGAACCAGATGTACCATTAGTACCCGAAGTTCCTGATGAACCCGAACTACCACTTGACCCTGAAGAACCTGACGTTCCATTTGTACCTGATGTACCCGCAGAACCACTTGTTCCTGAACTACCGCTTGAACCCGATGAACCTGAACTACCACTTGACCCCGAAGTTCCATTAGTACCACTTGACCCTGAAGAACCTGACGTTCCATTTGTTCCTGAAGTACCGCTAGAACCTGATGTTCCTGAAGTACCTGAACTACCATTTGTTCCTGATGTTCCATTTGTACCAGATGTTCCACTTGAACCTGACGTACCATTAACACCTGAAGTACCGCTTGAACCTGAACTACCTGACGAACCACTTGTTCCTGATGAACCTGATGTTCCATTTGTACCTGATGTACCTGATGAACCGCTTGTTCCAGAACTACCTGAAGAACCACTACTTCCACTTGTTCCATTAGTACCACTTGTTCCTGAAGAACCATTAGTTCCCGAACTACCACTTGAACCTGATGTTCCATTAGTACCCGAAGTTCCTGAAGAACCACTTGAACCTGAACTACCTGAAGAACCACTTGTTCCGCTAGTACCTACAGTTCCACTAGTTCCCGCAGAACCGCTTGTTCCTGAACTACCACTTGAACCCGAAGTTCCGCTTGAGCCTGAACTACCGCTACTTCCGCTTGTTCCCGATGTGCCATTAGTACCACTTGTTCCCGAACTACCTGACGTTCCACTAGTACCTGAACTACCTGATGAACCTGAAGTTCCATTAGTACCACTTGTTCCTGCAGAACCACTTGTTCCTGAACTACCGCTAGAACCTGAAGTTCCATTAGTACCACTTGTTCCAGCAGAACCTGACGTTCCATTTGTACCACTTGTACCTGAAGAACCATTTGCCCCTGAAGTACCTGATGTTCCTTTAGTACCCGATGTACCGCTAGAACCTGAACTTCCTGATGAACCGCTTGTTCCTGATGTCCCTGAAGAACCGCTACTACCTGAACTACCACTTGTTCCATTAGTACCCGAAGTTCCGCTTGAACCTGATGTTCCATTAGTTCCATTAACACCACTAATTCCACTTGAACCTGATGTACCATTAGTACCACTTGTACCTGCAGAACCTGATGAACCTGATGTACCGCTAGACCCTGAAGTACCTGACGTACCACTTGTTCCTGATGAACCTGAACTACCTGATGACCCCGAACTACCACTAGTTCCTGAAGTTCCATTAGTTCCGCTTGAACCTGAAGAACCACTTGTTCCCGATGAACCGCTAGAACCCGAAGTTCCCGATGAACCGCTAGAACCCGAAGTTCCTGATGAACCACTACTACCTGAACTACCACTTGTGCCATTTGTACCGCTTGTACCTGCAGACCCTGATGTTCCATTAGTACCTGATGTTCCAGCAGAACCGCTTGTTCCAGAACTACCACTTGAACCTGAAGAACCGCTAGTTCCTGATGTACCATTAGTACCTGAGGTACCACTACTACCACTAGTTCCTGAAGAACCATTTGTCCCCGAACTACCACTAGAACCTGATGAGCCACTTGTGCCTGAAGTTCCTGAAGAACCATTTGTACCTGACGTACCGCTTGTACCCGCAGAACCTGAAGTTCCTGATGAACCACTACTACCTGATGTTCCGCTTGTACCTACAGTTCCACTAGTTCCTGAAGAACCACTAGTTCCTGAACTACCGCTTGAGCCC
>Ga0209107_10000803_pt1 | contig 17875 bp, 17 predicted proteins | sample LakErihyJuly2011_2_FD_187460 | JGI IMG/M metagenome (GOLD analysis project Ga0209107, IMG submission 187460) | Freshwater microbial communities from dead zone in Lake Erie, Canada - CCB hypolimnion July 2011 (SPAdes) (version 2) | ecosystem: Environmental > Aquatic > Freshwater > Lentic >... | reverse complement strand
TAAAAGATGTAAAAGGACTTGAAACTGTTTTTGTACCGGGTAACAATTTGACGGTAGGAATTGTTTTTGCTATTATCTCACTTTTGTTTTTCTTTCAAAGATTCGGTACTAAAATTATAGGCTTTGCTTTTGGACCAATCATGTTGGCTTGGTTTTCGATGATTTTGATTCTTGGACTTATTCCTGTTATGGGAAATATAGCCATCTTAAAATCACTGAATCCTTATTATGCTTATGACTTACTTACAAATTATCCGCAAGGTTTTTGGTTGTTGGGCGCTGTATTTTTGTGTACCACAGGAGCGGAAGCATTATATAGTGATTTAGGTCATTGTGGGCGAATCAATATTCAAGTAAGTTGGATTTTTGTAAAAATAGCGTTGGTATTTAGTTACATGGGTCAAGGGGTATGGTTAATGCAACATATGGGTCAGACGATTGGCGAAATGAATCCTTTTTATGAATTAATGCCACATTGGTTTTTATTAATTGGTATTGGTATTGCCACTTTTGCTACCATTATTGCAAGCCAGGCATTGATTAGCGGCTCTTTTGCATTAATCAATGAAGCAATTAGCATGAATTTTTGGCCAAGGGTGACTTTAAAATTTCCGACGGATCAAAAAGGACAAATTTATATTCCAAGTTTTAATTTATTATTATGGTTTGGATGTGTTTCGATGCTATTCTTTTTTAGAGATAGTGAAAGCATGTTGAACGCTTATGGCTTTTCGGTTATTTTAACTATGATGATGACTACGATTTTGATAAATTTTTATTTATTGAATGTCAAAAGGTGGAGTCAAGCGCTTGTCGCTTTTGTTATCTTAGTTTTTAGTACAGTGGAAATCTCCTTTTTCTTAGCAAATGTTATTAAAATTAAACATGCTTATATCACTTTAGGCTTTTCATTCAGTATCATTTTTGTGATGATGATTTGGCACCGAGCAAGAAAAATTGCCAACCGATATTTGGATTTTGTAAAATTAAAGGACTACTTGGAGCCTTTGGTGGATTTAAGTGCGGACAAGGATATGCCTAAGTATGCAACACATTTAGTGTATTTAACAAAAGCGAATAACCATAGAGAAATTGAGCATAGAATTATTGACTCTATCTTAAATCGCAAACCAAAACGTGCCGATATTTATTGGTTTATACATATTGACCGAACCGATTCACCATATGGCATGGAATACAGTATACGTGAATTGGTGGACGACAAAGTAATGCGCGTGGACTTTAAATTAGGATTTAGAATTCAGCCTAGAATTAATATTTGCTTTAAGAAAGTGATGCAGGAATTAAACGAATCCCATGAATTGGGTATTTACAGTAAATACGAATCATTAAAGAGTAAGGATTTCCATACCGACATTACTTATGTAATTATAGAAAGCTTCTTTAGTATTGAAAACGAGTTAAGCATTAAAGAGGACTTTATTATGGATGCTTACTTTAATATTAAACAATTGGCACAAAGCGATCAAAAAGCTTTTGGACTAGACAATGACATGACCGTAGTGGAGCATGTTCCTCTTATTATTAAAGGAAATCAGAGTACGCCTTTAAAGCGTATTTACGAATCTTAATTATAAAGCAATCATTTTGCTAAGCTGGTTCTGCAGTCCAATTGCAACCAAAAAATATTGGGTATCGGCTTGTTTGCTAATACTTAATTTCTTAAAATCAATCTGCTTGGTTGCGCCAGAAACAATTGCTTCAACGGCATAAGCATTATTTGTCTTACTTAAAATAGCAAATTGTTTTACTTTTTTCACATCTATTACTTCCACTGAATAAGATTGTGCATCTTTTTTGTTTACGATGGGTGCGACAACCTCATACTGCACTAGCCAAGGCATAGTTGGTTGTAGTGCTGGCTTACGATAATAATTATTTTGTAAGGTATCGTTCCAATGGTTGGGGTTGGTGTTAAATGTTTTGCTACTAAAATAAGCGCTGCCCCTTGTGTTTTTTAAACTTCTTAAACTTTTAATTTGGTAAGGAATTTCATTGGGACTTTTCCAATTTGGTGTAGTACCTGCACGATAAATACCATGTCCAATATATAAATTTCTATTATGACTATGTTGATCCCACCAATTTACGAGTTCATCGTAATCTGCTAGCGCGTGACCATGTTCCCAATACAATTGAGGAACGATATAATCTACCCAGCCCTTTTTTTCCCAAAGCATGATATCTGCATATAAGTCGTCATAGTTCGTTACACCGGCTTTGGTGTTGCTGCCGTCGGGATCCTGTGATTTATTGCGCCATACACCAAAGGGGCTTATGCCAAACTGAACACCCGGTTTAATATTATGAATGGTTGCAGACATTTGTTTTATAATGGTATCGCAATTGCTTCTTCTCCAATCATCCTTAGCTAAATTATTGCCATATTTTTTATAAGCAGCTTCATCATTAAATTCTTTTCCAGGTACTTTATAAGGATAAAAATAATCATCTAGGTGAATAGCGTCCACCTCGTATCTAGTTACGATATCACTAATCACTCTGTTGACATGTTTCCAAACCTCAGGTAAACCAGGGTTGAATATTTTTTTATTATCGTATGTCACAAACCATTCCGGATGTGTTTTGGTTAAATGATTAGGCGCAATACTTGATTTTTCGGTATTAAACACGGCACGATATGGATTGATCCATGCATGAAATTCCATACCACGTTTATGTGTTTCTGAAATCATAAATTGCAATGGGTCATAAAAAGGACTCGGAGGCAAGCCTTGTTGGCCCATTAAATATTCGCTCCAAGGTTCTAGTGTAGAAGGGTATAATGCATCTCCTGCTGGACGAATTTGCATGATGATGGCGTTCATGCCATTTTTCTGATGCATATCTAAAAGTGCTATAAATTCATTTTTTTGTGCATCATTGCTCAAACCCGGTTTGCTTGGCCAGTCTATATTAATAACCGATGCGACCCACACTCCTCTAAATTCGAAAACGTTTTTATCTTCTAATTTTGGTTGCGCTATGGCCATAAGGCAAGACCCCAACAATAGCATGCTTAGTATAAATCGCATAAGTATGATTTAATTATTTATTATTTACGGCGCTGCGTAACTTATCTAATATTTGATTAATTGTGGATGCTTCTGCTGCTGAAACTCCTTTTAGGTTGGCGTCAATTTGATCATTGTACTGATCTAGTTTTGTTACTAATTGTAATCCCTTTTCAGTTAAAGTGATATCTACCAATCGTTTGTCTGCTTTACATTCTGATTTTTGCACTAAATCTTTTACAATTAAACGATCTACGATTCTACTTGTATCGCTCATCTTATCTAACATACGCGCTCTAATTTGTAAAGTACTCAATGGCACTTCACTTCCTCTTAAAATTCTAAGTATATTATATTGTTGTAAGGTGATATCTTCTTTACATAGAAAGCTACCAATATGTTCATTTAACCAGTTGGCTGTGAAAATGATATTGATCCCCATTTTCTGAAACTCATTTCTGAAATTAGCTTGCTGTATGTCTTTTTCTATACCCATATCATCCCTTTCTCTTTATGATGGATTTATTTAATAGCCAAGTAAAGATAGGTAAAGCTAAGATAGCGCCCACGGTATCTGCCAACATATCTGCTACTTCAAAGCCTCTACTTGGTACATAATACTTTTGATAGTATTCCATGGCAATACCATAGAGCATACAAAAAATAAGTACATATGCTTTTGCCCTTACCGATTTTAACCTTTGATAGGTTGATTTTTCAAAGTGGTAAAATAAAGAAAAGGCTAAGGATCCAAACAGTCCAATATGCACTATTTTATCAATAGGAAGGAAACCAAACCAATTTGATGATGTGTGAAAACTGTTACCAGGTAAACTCAATAAAACAAATATGATTACAATTTCTGCAATCACCCATAACCATGTTTTCATTGGATTGTATTAATGTACCAAGCTTGCGTATGCTTCGCTGTTCATTAACTGATCAAGGTCTGACGGATTGGCTACGGTTACTTTTACCATCCAACCAGCACCATAAGGATCGGTGTTTACCAATTCGGGATTAGCAGTCAATGCAGGGTTTACTTCTGCAATGGTACCTGCAACAGGAAGGAATAAATCACTTACTGTTTTCACGGCTTCTACCGTTCCAAAAACTGCTTCTGCTTCTAAGCTTTTGCCCACTGTATTAATATCTAAATATACAATATCACCCAACTCGCCTTGAGCAAAATCGGTAATGCCAATCGTAGCAGTATTACCTTCAATTTTAATCCATTCGTGATCCTTTGTGTAACGTAAGTCGGCAGGGAATTGCATAGTTTGTTTTTTTATTATTGCAAATATCTATAAAATCCACAAAAAACCAATTTGCTAATAGCGAATATTATCAAAATACAGCAAAATATGCTCTTTTAAGAACACCTCTTGCTCCATCAGGTCCATTACGGGCAGTTGCTTTAATTGTTTAAAATGCGGCCAGCCTTCCTCGTCTTTACCCTCCAATATATAATAGCCACTTGGGGACAAGATGCTACAAATAGCAATATGCATGAGGTCCTGCTTCTGCTCCTTGGTAATTTTTTCCCTAATAAAACCAGTCTCCTGTAATCCAACTAGGAAAAGGACAGCTTCCGTGTCGGGCTTTTTTCCAAACTGATCCATTAGCTTCTTCTCTAAATCCCACCATCTTGTCTGTAAATCGTCTTTTATATTGGCCATGTATATATGTCTATTTTAAGCAAAGGTAGGGGATATCAGTACTTAGTAGGATGGTTTGATTATCTTTGCCAAAATTTGTTTTATGCTACAAGTAAACTTTTTGCGCCAAAATACGGAGCTGGCTAAAAAGAAATTAGCCATCAAGCACTTCGCTAATTTGAATTTAGTGGACGAAGTAATTGCCATTGACGATCAAAGAAAGCTGTTACAAGCATCATTTGACGACATTCAGTCCAAGGTAAATGCTGCTTCCAAAGAAATTGGCGGACATATGGCAAAAGGCGAAAAGGACAAAGCAGATGCATTGAAAAACGAGGTAGCGGAATGGAAAAAGCAATTAGAGCCCTTGAAAGAACAAATGGCTGCCGTAGAAGTGAATTTGCAACAAGTGATTGTGCAGTTTCCGAACCTTCCCCATGATTCGGTACCGTTGGGAAAAACGCCCGAAGAAAATGAAGTGGTGCGTGTAGGTGGAGAAACACCAAATTTGCATGCTGGGGCCGAAGCGCATTGGGATTTAATTAAGAAATATAATTTAGTAGATTTTGAAATCGGCGCAAAAATTACAGGAAGCGGTTTCCCACTATACATTGGCAAGGGTGCGAAATTTCAAAGAGTGTTAACACAATATTTTTTAGATTTTAATACCGCTGCCGGTTATACAGAATATTTACCTCCCTTTATGGTGAATGCTGCATCGGCTTTTGCAACAGGTCAATTGCCAGATAAGGAAGGTCAAATGTATCATGCTACCGAAGATGATTTTTATTTAATCCCAACTGCCGAAGTGCCTGTTACCAATGTTTTCCGTGATACGGTTTTAAAAGAAACTGATTTGCCCATTCAAATGACTGCTTACTCTCCTTGCTTTAGAAGAGAGGCTGGAAGTTTTGGCAAGGATGTGCGTGGTTTAAATAGAGTGCATCAATTTGAGAAAGTAGAAATAATCCAAATTGTACATCCCGATAAAAGTGACGCCGTGTTAGACGAAATGGTTGCACACGTTGAAAAATTATTAATCAGCTTAGGGTTACCATATCGCATTTTAAGATTGTGTGGTGGCGACATGGGATTTGCTTCTGCTATTACTTATGATTTTGAAGTATATAGTGCTGCACAGGAAAGATGGCTGGAAGTGAGCAGTGTAAGTAATTTCATGGCCTACCAAACCTATAGAATGAAGTGCCGTTTTAAAGACGCCGATGGAAAAACTCAATTTGCGCATTCTTTAAATGGAAGTTCATTGGCCTTACCAAGAATTTTTGCAGCCATTGTTGAAAATTATCAAACAGAAAATGGAATTGCATTACCAAAAGTATTGCAACCTTATTTTGGTTCAGAAACCTTAGTATAATGATTTAACTATAAAGAAGGTATTTAAATATCTAATGCTCCACTCGCCCTGCGCAATGCTTGAAGGCTCGTCTCCAATTAATATTTTAAATACAGTAAGCTAATTATATCAAAAAAGCCCTTCAAAATTAGAAGGGCTTTTTTGTATCTATAAAGTAAACAACTGCAAACTATTTTAGAACTTACTGAATCTTACCCCAACTGCAAATGGAGTCATGTCAAAATTAGTCAAGTTTTTATCAAATAAATTTGTCGTGTTGAAAGAACCGTACAATCGAATGCCGCCAATACCTAATTCACCAATGGTTGCCATTTTGAAATTATTTAAATTGAAATTACCATTCACTTTTTTCTTACCTCTTTCCTCGCTGATTTGCTTGGTATGAGATTGTAAAAGATATCCGGTACTAACACCTACACTTGCATAAAAACTTTTATCATTACTAGGATTCGACTGAAAATTTAATTGAACAGGTATGGTTAAATATTGAACAAATAATTTATTTTTGGTAAATATTATGTTGTCTTTAAACATATAGTTCCCAGGCGTGTTGCTAAAACTAATAGGTTGTTTAAATCTGAAATTATACATTTCAAAACCTACTCCATATTTTAAATTTAAATAGTTTTTATACAAGCTCGCCTTTTGTTGAACAATCCAAATATTTACATTGCTTGATTTTACATTATTTAATTTTAAATCATTGCTCATTATCCAAAAAGGTTTCAAAAATGGGCTAGCATCGTAATAAACTGGCTCGGTATTATCAACATAATTAGCGAATCCCAAATCAAATATCCACCAGTTGGTTGTGATAGGCTTTAATTTCTTTGGCGATTTTTCAATACTTATTTTAGTTTTCTTGAAATCTCCTTCGAACAAGGATTCCCAATTTTTTTGACCAAAACTAGCATTGCCTTCACTTTTATTTATGATATTGACACGTCCTACTTTAATTGTATCATCGTTAATAGAAACCAAGGTATCTTTAAAGCTATATATGGTTACCTCGTTTTTTCTATTTCGTCTTTCGTTTCTTCTCCTTGTTGAATTATTTCCCTCGATTACTGAATTACCTCCTACAATGACCATGTTGCCAATTTTAATGGTGTCTTGCTTTTTATTGAAGGTGGAATCGGATTGTGCATTTGAACTTAAGCTGATTAAAGTAAATGCAATTAAAATGGATACTTTCATAAATTATTATTTCTGTTTTTCGTTTTTATTTCTTCTAAATAGGGCATTAATGCGCCTTGTAACGCCTCTGAATTTATCCCCATCAATTTCAAAGTTGGCAATGTATATGCCACGTTCCTCCTCTTCGGTGTCAATCTTATTATATGCTTGTTCTTGATCTTTGTTTGCGTTATTGGTGATTGTTGGATAGGGGTTTACATTTTCAATAGTAGCGGTTGTAATGTTTTCTGGTGTGCTATTGATAGTGGTTTCATTAATCTTTACATTCATTATTTCAGGCGCTGTATTTATCAGATCTAACAATCTTGTTTCCTGTGGGATAAAGGTAGCTTCTTCTGAAAGCGGTAAATTGATACCTGTAAACATTTTACTTTCAGCGTTTACAATAGCTTCGCTTTTATGCTTAGCTATTGAATTATTTTCTATCACACTATTAGCAGCGGTACTCGTAAGACCCTTGCTATCAAATGATTTAATAGGCGTATTCCTATTGTTACTAATTTCTTTTTGATCATTTATTGGCACTGTAATATAACTACGGTAACCTAATAATAACAATAGGATGGCTGCAATAGAGGCAATGCGTATTATTCTACTTCTTGTAAAAAATCCTTCTACCAGTTTGGCCTCTTTACGATACAAGCCTTGCTTGAAGGTAGATGACAGACTGGCCTCCATTTCATCATATCGGTATAACAATGCTTTGTCTTCAAATTGAATTGTCTCTGGAGCCAAAACAGTTTGTGCTAAAGCAGTTAATTCATTTGCATGCGATGGATTCTCTTTAATAAATTGTTCAACCTCCATTTTTTCCAAAGCGGAAAGTTCATTGTCGATGTACAACAAGAAATAGGTTTCGTAATTTTGATTGTTAATTTTCATTAGGCACTCATTTTTTCAAGATGAATTAATTTGCCCTTTAATATTAATCTAGCACGGTGCAAGTATACTTTTACTTGACTCTCTGAAAGGTTCATGATCTCTCCAATTTCCTGATAACTATAGCCTTCATAATCTTTTAGCAATACCAAGCTTTTTTGAGTTGGATTCAATTCGTTAATCGCACGTAATAAAATTTGCTTTAGTTCCGCATTGGAAGCAATGTGGCTATGGACTTTTAGGTCCTTAAAATTATCGGTGGTTGCTCTTTTTTTATCCTTACGAATATGGTCAATCATTTGATGATAAGCAACCGTGAATAAGTAAGACTTTACTTTTTCTGACTCCACTTTTTCTCGGTGTATCCATAATTTCTCAAAAGCTGTTTGGACAATATCCTGCGCATCCGCTTCATGGCCAATATTTTTGACAATAAAACGATACACTCCGTTGGAGTAAGTATCTACACAATTATTGAATTCTTGAATGGTCATTCCCTTGTTTAGCTTTATGTAAAGATATAACGAAGGTGGAGCCCAAATGTTACAGCTGTTTAATAATTCACAATCTGCTCTTGAATATTAGCCGGGAGTTCACGCCATTCGTATTGTTGCGTACGTAATTGCGGTTCAAAACCTGCTTCTTTAATGGCTTCTTGTATGGTTTTATAGGTAAAACGGTGGGGTGCACCAGCTGCACTCACCACATTTTCTTCTAACATGATGCTTCCAAAGTCATTGGCACCTGCCTCCAAACATACCTGAGCCGTTGCTTTACCCACGGTTAACCAGCTTGCTTGAATATTTTTAATATTCGGTAACATGATACGACTAATGGCAATCATGCGAATATATTCATCGGTGGTCGTTAAATTATGAACACCTCTTATTTTAGTTAATAAAGTATCTACGTCTTGGAAGGTCCAAGGAATAAATGCTAAAAATCCATTCGCATCTTTTGGTTTTCTATCCTGTACCTCCCGAATACGTACCAAGTGAATAAACCTTTCTTCCAAAGTTTCTACGTGTCCAAACATCATAGTAGCACTAGTCGTAATATTTAATTGGTGTGCTGCAGCCATTACATCTAACCATTCGTCCGCACCACATTTTCCATTGGATACCAATTTACGTACACGATCTACCAATATCTCTGCACCCGCACCTGGTAAGGAATCCATGCCGGCAACTTGCAAAGCTTTTAAGACTTCGGTGTGTGACATTTTTTCCAACTTCGCAATATGCGCAATTTCAGGGGGTCCTAAAGTGTGTAATTTTATGGTAGGAAATTCTTGTTTAATCTGACTAAAGATATCGGCATAGAATTTTAATCCTAATTCAGGATGATGGCCGCCTTGTAACAATAATTGATCTCCACCCCATTCCAAGGTCTCTTTAATTTTTACACGGTAAGTATCCATATCTGTGATATAAGATTCTGGATGTCCAGGAACTCTATAAAAATTACAAAATTTACAGTTGGCAATACATACATTGGTGGTATTTACATTGCGGTCAATTTGCCAAGTGACTTTACCATGCGGCACTTGTTTTTTTCTTAACTCATTGGCAATAAAGCTAATTTCATTTAAAGGTGCATGCTCAAATAAAAACATCCCTTCTTCCTTGGTCAAATACTCAAAATTCAGCGCCTTTTTATATAATTCTTCTAATTGCATAATCTTCTTTTAAGACTAACAAAGTTAAGGCTTAAAAGGTTTGGTTTATACCACACTTTATTTTATCTATATTCGCTAATTGACTCTTGTTTAAAAGGAGTAATTTTAACCTCCATTATGATACAATTTGACAGATTTGAATTAGCCAATGGCTTAAAAGTTTTGGTACACCCAGATACGACCACTCCAATGGCGGTGGTAAATATTTTATACAATGTAGGTGCAAAGGATGAAAACCCTGAAAAAACAGGCTTTGCTCATTTGTTTGAACACTTGATGTTTGGGGGTAGTGTGAATATACCTGAATATGATGAGCCTTTACAAAGAGCAGGAGGGGAAAACAATGCCTATACGACCAATGACTTAACCAATTATTATTGTCAATTGCCTAAAGAAAACATTGAGACTGCATTTTGGTTAGAGAGTGACAGAATGTTATCCCTTGCATTTAGTCCAAAGAGTTTGGAAGTGCAAAGAAAAGTAGTTTGTGAGGAGTTTAAAGAACATTATATCAACAAACCATATGGCGATGCCTGGCATAAAATGCGTACGCTTGCCTATACCCAACATCCATATAAATGGATGACCATTGGTGCTTCATTAGCACATGTGGAGCAAGTAACGATGGAAGATGTAAAAGATTTTTTCTTCCAATTTTACCGACCTAATAATGCCATATTAGTAGTCACGGGGAATGTAAAAACAGAGGATATGAAAATATTGGCAGAGAAATGGTTTGGACCTATTCCTGCAGGCAAGCCTTATGAAAGAAAATTACCACAAGAACCTAAGCAAGAGAAAAATAGAAGCTTGGATTTGCGTGCCGATGTTCCTATGGACATGCTGATGATGACCTGGCATATGGGCGGTCGTTTCGATGCAACTTATCATGCAACTGATTTGTTAACCGAAGTTTTAGGAGGCGGTGCTTCCTCTCGTTTATATGAACAGTTGATTAAAGTAAGACAACTGTTTTCTTCTATTTCCTGTTTTCATTTTGGCACTATTGATCCAGGTTTATTTGTCATCACAGGTAAACTAGTAAAAGGCATTACCATGTCGGTGGCAGAGAAAGCAGTATTGGAAGAAGTGGAGAAAATGAAGACGGAATTGCTAGATCAGAAAGAAGTGCAAAAAGTGATTAATAAAACAGAAAGTATGATATGTTTTGAGGACATGAGCATCATGAATCGTGCACAGAGTCTTGCTTTTTATGAATTATTAGGAGACGCAGCACTTATGAATGATGAGTTGGCAAAATATCAAGCAGTCACACCGGAGCTTATTCAAGAAACCGCTAAAACCATTTTTTCCGATGGCAATAGAAACACATTGTATTATTATAGCAATACAATTGTATAATCATCCTTCGAAAAATAATTAACTCATTCGATTAACAATATATTATGGCATTAGATAGAACCACCGCCCCCTTTATTAAAGACGCCGTTGATTTTGATATACAACTAAAACCTTGTGACAAATATGTATTAGATAATGGGGTGGAAGTGTATGCTTTTGAAGGAGGTGCGCAGGAAGTGATGTTGATGGAATTGGTATTTTTTGCAGGCAATAGTTATGAAACCAAAAATTGGGTAGCACCAGCAACGAATTATTTGTTAAAGAATGGCACTAGTACCAAGTCGGCTTTTGAAGTTAATGATGCTTTTGAATTTTATGGTGCATACTTAAATAGATCCTGCTATAACGAAACGGCAACGATTAGTTTACATACTTTGACAAAACATTTTGGAGAAGTGATTCCAGTAGTGAGTGAATTGGTTGCAGATGCAGTGTTCCCAGAAAACGAATTAGACATTTACGCGAAAAATCAAATACAGCAACTCACCTTAAACTTAAAAAAAGGCGATTTTATTGCGAACCGATTTATTGATGAGTATTTATTTGGGATTGATCATCCTTATGGAAAATATTCCAGTGAAGAAAGTTATAATCAATTAACAAGAGAAGACTTGGTTGCCTATTATAATAAGTATTATAGGGAAGGGAAGTGTATTGTGTTTATGGCAGGGAAGTTCCCAGCCAATATAGCATCCATTTTAAACAAGCATATTGGATCCTTGCCATTGAATAAGAATGAAATTATATTGCCAAAGCATAAAATTGTTTCCGCTACCCAAAAAAAATATAGTGTAGTGAATGATCCAAGCTCGGTACAAGGTTCCATTCGTATTGCGAGACATTTCCCCAACAGACATCATCCCGATTTTGCACCTACACAAGTATTGAATAATATTTTTGGTGGTTTTTTTGGTTCTCGTTTAATGAGTAATATTAGAGAGGATAAGGGATACACTTATGGCATACATAGTTATTTGCAAACTCATATGCAACAAAGTGCATGGCTAGTAAGTACCGATGCTGGAAAGGATGTATGTTCAGCGACTATGGCTGAAGTGTATAAAGAAATGGCCATTTTAAGAGATGAGTTGGTGGATATAGAAGAGTTAAACTTGGTAAAGAATTATATGTTAGGTTCATTGTTAGGTGATGTAGATGGGCCTTTTCAAATAATTGGTCGTTGGAAATCTTATGTATTAAATGGCGTAACCGAGGAGTACTTTTATAATACCATTAATACAGTGCGCGCTGTGCAGCCGGAACAAATTAAGGACTTGGCCAATCAATATTTAAAAGAGGAAGATTTTTACGAGTTAGTAGTTTACTAGGTATATTTATAGTAGCCATTCATTTAAAATACGTAAACCTATTTTATGGGAAGATTTTTTACGAAAACAATTGCTACTGCGGTGGCGGTATTAATTGTTGCTTATTTATTAAAAGGCGTAACTGTAGATAATTCCATAACCGCATTATTGGTTGCGCTTGTACTAGGGTTGCTTAATAATTTTATCAAACCTGTATTAATCCTTTTGACAATCCCCTTTACGGTGTTTACATTGGGATTGTTTTTAATTGTCATTAACGTATTCATCATTTATTTAGTAGCCGAGATTGTCCCAGGATTTCATATTAGTGGCTGGTTTACTGCCTTTATCTTTGGCTTATTAGTAAGCTTTTTTACCGCAATGATCGAGTCTGTCATTGGTAAACCTCAGCGCAAAAGCTAATTCCATTATTATTTTAAAAATTAAATCATTGGTATTCAATGATTTATAAATTTATCTGTAAATTCTAGTACTATGTGATACATAGTACTAGAATAATCCTTAGTTTTGTATCCCAAATTAATTACCATGGATATACAAAACACACAAAGTCAGATGCGCAAGGGCGTATTGGAGTTTTGCATATTGTCCATTATTCAGAAAGGCGAAGTATATCCTAGTGATATCGTCGAACAAATGAAAGCGGCCAATTTGCATATACTAGAAGGCACTTTGTATCCTTTATTAACTCGATTAAAAAATGCAGGCTTATTAAATTATAGATGGGTGGAAAGCCTAAGTGGTCCGCCAAGAAAATATTTTGTGTTAACGGAAGAAGGGACTAAAGCATATGATGTTTTATTAAAAACTTGGAACGATATGACTGGTGCGGTTAACCAACTTACTAAAAATAATAAATCTAATCCTACAACAGATACAAGCGCTGCCTCGTAGTGGCTATCAAAAATTAAAAATGTCATTTTATGAATAAAGTTATCAATATCAATTTTCAAGGTCGTATTCTTCCTATCGAGGAGCAGTCTTATGATGTATTAAAACAATACATCGAATCTCTGCGTGTATATTTTGCAAACGAAGAAGGTCGTGACGAAATTATTAATGACATTGAATGTCGTGTTGCAGAATTATGTGATGAGCGTTTAAAAAAGGGAACCCTTTGTATTACACAGGAGGATATGAATTTAATTATTACTAGTATTGGCCGCCCTGCTGACTTTGAAGCACATGACGGTTTTGAACAGTCTACTACTTCTAGTAAGAATAGTGCAAATGATGGTCGCCAACAAAATGGGAATCAGAATACCACTGATCATACCAACTCAAATTTTTATAGAAATGGCAATATTCCTAAAAGATTATATCGCGATGAGCAAAATAAAGTATTGGGTGGTGTTTGTAGTGGTATTGCTAACTACTTTGTCATAGAGCCTTGGATAGTGCGCATTCTTTGGTTCTTTTTAATTGGCTTAAATATACTGATCTATATTATTTTATGGATTGCAGTACCTAGTTCTTCTGTGAAAGAAGTAGGCGGTGTTCGTAAGCGATTATTTAGAGATATTGATAATAAAATAATTGGGGGAGTGAGTGCAGGTTTGGCAAAATATTTTGGAATTCAAGTGTGGGTCATTAGAATTCTATTTTTAATTCCCTTTATTCGTTTTGTTGCAAATTTTAGACATATCCATTTATTTCAATTTTGGGAATTTCCTGATTTTCCTAATTTCTTAGATATCACTTTTAGCCCTGGTGCAGTATTTATATATATTATTTTGTGGTTGGTATTGCCGGAAGCTAAATCTAGCGCGGATAAATTAGAAATGGTGGGTGAAAAAGTAGATTTGAATAGTATTAAAAACACCATTCAAAATGACATGGAAAGTTTTAGCAAAAGAGCGCAAAGCTGGGGAAGTGAATTTTATAAAACAAAAAAGGAGCAAACTGCGGCAACAACTTCAGATAATAATGATGCTGCAGAAAATCCAAAGACTGATCATCAACAAAATATAAATGCTCCAGCGCAAAAAACTGGGTTTTTACATTTTATAGGAAAACTGATTACAATTATTATAAAAGTATTTGTATTTTTTGTTTTAGGAGTAGTAGGTATTAGTATTTTAGCCGCCTTATTTGGTATTGGCGTTGCCGGAACAAGTTTATTACCTCTCAAAGGGTTTTTAATTGAAGATGGGATACAATCAGTCGCTGCGATTGGGACTATTTTATTTTTTATCTGGGTACCTGTTATTGGCATTATCACGGCTGTCATCAGAAGATTTGCTGGCTTTAAAAAAACCAACAAATGGGTTAGGGCTAGTTTTATTGCTCTTTGGGTACTAGGTTGGATTAGTATATTTTATTTCTTTAGTAGCCTGGGGAATAGTTTTTCAAAGCATAACCAGCCGGTAGAAGAAAATGTTCAATTAACAAATCCCAAAGTTGATTTTTTGCGCGTAACTGCTACACCTAAAATGAAATACTATGAAGATAAATGGTTTCAAATAACCCCTTTTGGTAACTATGGTGATGAAGACACTGTTTTTGTGAGAAACTTACGTGTTAGGATTGTACAATCTAAATCAGATAGCTTTGAAATTAAAGTGGTAAAATTAAGTAACGGCAAAACAGTAAAAGAGGCCAATACTTTAGCAACTAACATTAATTTTAATTTAACACAAGCCGATTCTGTTTTGTATTTAGATCGAGGTATTGGCATCAGTACAAAGAATAAATTCCGCAACCAGCATATCATTATGACCATTGGTGTGCCTGTTGGCAAAAGAATATTAATTACTAGTAAAGGTTGGTCTCAGACCAATGTGCATATCAACGGTCGTGGTATGCGGACAGAAACCATTGACCGAATTACAGATGATAATGATTGGTATGACGAATGGAATGAACCATGGGATAATGAATCCTTACCCTATGATCAAGGAGTAGAATATAAAATGACCGCAACAGGATTGCAAATATTAAAACCTGCAGAAAAAGTAGTTGATGATAATGAACCAGCTACTCCCATTGAAATAGAATCGAAATTGGAAAAATTAAAAGAAGAGCGGTTGCAAATGGAGAAGGATAAAAACAAAGGGAGTGCAAAAATTGGAGTCAACACTGGAGCTGCAAAAAATTTATTGGTTCGAAAAACTTCGGAATTGTTAGATTTTCACTGGGTATTAGATAGATTTTCTTATTAATTTCTATTCCTTTACGATTGCTTGCATATTGATTTTTGGAACAACACCCTTTCTCTTGTAGAAGGGGTGTTTTATTTAGCATCCTTTTTGATTATATTTGTACAAATTTATAATTACCATGAGCGAAGTTTTCAATACACCCTTTACCCATAAACATATTGCCTTAGGTGCTAAAATGGCTCCATTTGCAGGGTATAATATGCCTATTAGTTATACAGGCATTAATGACGAACATGCAGCGGTGCGCAATAGTGCAGGTGTTTTTGATGTAAGTCATATGGGTGAATTTATTTTGAGGGGTGAACATGCCTTGGATTTAATTCAACGGGTCACTAGTAATGATGCCTCGGTATTAGAAGACGGTAAAGCACAGTATAGCTGTTTACCGAATGCAACGGGCGGAATTGTAGATGACTTATTGGTGTATTGTGTTGAAAAAAATAAAGTATATATGTTGGTGGTCAATGCCTCTAATATTGAAAAAGATTGGAATTGGATTGCACAACATAATACAAAGGGTGTGGAAATGCATAATATAAGTGCAAAGACTGCATTACTAGCTGTGCAAGGTCCCAACGCAACTAAGATTGTTCAAACCATGACCCAAATGGATGTGTTAAATATGCCATATTATAGTTTTGCGAAAGGAACTTTATTGGACATTGACAATGTATTAATTAGTGCAACAGGTTACACGGGTGCAGGTGGTGTTGAAATTTATATTGAAGATATTAATGACAATGCCAATAAAATTTGGGATGCATTATTTGCTGCAGGTGCGGCTTATGATTTAAAACCTATTGGCTTGGGCGCAAGAGATACCTTGAGATTAGAAATGGGATTTTGTTTGTATGGGAATGATATTGACGATACGACGAGTCCATTGGAAGCAGGTTTGGGATGGATTACGAAATTCAACAAAGACTTTACAAATTCAACTGCCTTAAAGGCGCAAAAGGAAACTGGGGTGGCTAAAAAATTAGTTGGGTTTGAAATGGTTGATCGCGGTATCCCTCGTCACTACTATCTAATCAAAGACGCTGCGGGTAATGAAATTGGATCGGTTACTTCGGGCACGCAAGCCCCTAGTTTAGGAAAAGCGATTGGACTTGGTTATGTAGCCAATGATCATGCTAAAGCAGGCACTGAAATTTTTATTGATATTCGCAATACACTTGTAAAAGCAATGGTAGTTAAGTTTCCATTTAAATAATCATCTATTTTTAAAATACTATTTCATCATTCACATGAAAATTTAAGGGGCATTGCCCCTTTTTTCATAGTATAAATACTTGATTCTTGTATGCATATGAATTGCAAATTTGTATTTCAATAAAAAATACAAAAATGAAGGCAATTAAAAACAAAGTACAATTGGTTGGACGCTTGGGGGCGAATCCGGAAATGAAAACCTATGGGGAAAATAAAAAATTGGCCAATATAAGATTAGCTGTGAATGACCGATATAAAAATGCTAAAGGGGAGTGGTTGGATGAAACGCAATGGTTTAGCTTGGTGGCTTGGTCCAAATTGGCTATTTATGTAGAAAAGTATTTAAATAAGGGTACAGAAGTAGCGATAGAAGGGCGTTTGGTAAATAAGGTATTCACAGACAAGAATGGCGTAAAACGAACCAGTACTGAAATTATTGTAAATGAAATATTGCTTTTATCAAAGCAAAAGGAATTGCTCGTTGAAATGTAATGGGTTTGTTATCTTTGCATGATGAGCACTGAAAATAAGCCAAGTTTACATACTGTGTTAACACCGCAGTTATTAGATTTATATGAAGTAAAAGATAGTATTGTTGTCATCATTGACGTATTTAGAGCTACCTCAACGATGGCAACAGCATTATATAATGGGGCAGTAAAAATTATTCCTGTGGACAGTCCGGAAGCATGCATTGAAATTGGCAATGCAACAGGAGGCATTACAGCTGGAGAAAGAGATGGTAAAATAATTCCAGGGTTATCTTATGGCAATTCCCCTTCAGAATATCCAAAGTCATTTATTGAAAACAAAACATTGGTCATTACCACAACAAATGGCACTAAGTTATTACACATGGCGCTGCGAAAAGGTGCCAAGGAGATTATTACGGGGTCTTTCCCCAATTTGACCAAGGTAGTGGAGTATTTAAAAGCGCAAAAGGCACCTGTGATTTTAGGATGTGCTGGCTGGAAAAACCGATTTAATATA
>Ga0209107_10000801_pt1 | contig 17884 bp, 14 predicted proteins | sample LakErihyJuly2011_2_FD_187460 | JGI IMG/M metagenome (GOLD analysis project Ga0209107, IMG submission 187460) | Freshwater microbial communities from dead zone in Lake Erie, Canada - CCB hypolimnion July 2011 (SPAdes) (version 2) | ecosystem: Environmental > Aquatic > Freshwater > Lentic >... | reverse complement strand
GTGTGGGGGATCACCCTCTCAGGCCCCCTACCTATCGTAGCCATGGTGAGCCATTACCTCACCATCTAGCTAATAGGACGCATGCCCATCCTGTACCGTTACCTTTAAGTATATAACCATGCGGTTACATAATACTATGGGGTGTTAATCCGAATTTCTCCGGGCTATTCCCCAGTACAGGGTAGGTTGCATACGCGTTACGCACCCGTGCGCCGGTCGCCACCCAATTAGTAAACTAATCTGTGCTGCCCCTCGACTTGCATGTGTTAGGCCTGCCGCTAGCGTTCATCCTGAGCCAGGATCAAACTCTCCGTTGTATAATAACTTTGAATTTGTAAGAGCTCGAGATGTTGTTTTATTCTTTAAAACGCTGTTTCCTTGTTTCTCAATACGTCAATGAACTTCATTCGTTGCAGTCAAGTAATCAAACTTTATCTGCTTTTAAAAACCCTCTAATCTTATTTATCGGGGTGCAAAGATACAAACTCTTTTTTAATTACAAAGAAAAATATCAAAAATCTTTTTCTTTCCTATTAAACTCGTTCACTCGTTTGTGATGTGTTTCTCAATTGCGGGGTGCAAAGATACATACTCTTTTGCATTCACCAAATTTTAACAAACAAAATTTGAAGTTATTTTAACGATATCCGCATGCAAAAGGTTACAATAAGTAATGCCTAAAGATTGAACTCCCTGCAAATGAATGTATTAAATTAAACATCAGATGGAGTGGTGTATTGGGACTCCGAATAATTATTGAAGAAAAATCCGTTCCGTGTAAAGTCTACGGTTAATATTCATGGAAATAAAATAGACTCCATGTGCTAATTTTGACCCTCTCTCAATCGTAATTTCACTGTTATATGCCTTGATGCTTGGGGAAAAAGAAACCATGTCTCCCGTTGAATTGTAGATAACCAACCCATTCACCTGATCAATACCACTAGGTATATTAAACCTAACATAATCGCTCGTGATTTGAATTAGCTGAATCACTTGCCCTTCTTCCTCCGATAGGTTGCTGTTGGATGCCTCCTGAATTACATGCTGTGATAAATAAATTACATCCCCATTGTTGTTACTGTTATTGTTCGTTTTATTGGTCGCGACATAAAAAGTAACCGGGCCAGACCCGGCGGCTGGTGCAGTCCATGTCCATATCCAAGAAGGTGCAGTAGCACTCGTATTACTTAATGAAGTGTGATTCGCATATTTTTTTACCCCTCCATTAATAGAGGTATTACCCGCTTGTCCCGTAAATCCACCTGCCATGTTATTTGTTGCAGTAAGCGCAGTTGCTTGAAAACCCTTCTTCACGGGATTGGAAGCCATTAGCAGGTTAACGTTATATTGTTGACCTGGTGTGTAGGAATTCACGGGGGTGACTCCGTCAAGGATGCTTAGGATGTTTTCAGAATCCCCATTTTGAACTGATCCTGAATGGCATTGCGTACAGTTGCTTTCATTGGGAGCACCAGTCATTCCCGGCGATACGCCACCGCTGTTCTTCGGCGAGCGGATAAATCCATGCTGAGATGAATCCACAGAAAAATAAGCAAAACCAGACATTAATAATGCAACGGCAGGTAAAATTAAAACTATACGCATCTTTGTTAAATTTTTAAATCCCCACTAAATTAGTTATTTTTCTTTCCTTGGTCAAGCCAACACGCAACTTTTTGAATCAATGAATCTGGCAACGCAGGACCTCCTTGTGGCATCAATTGATACCCATTGGCATGCATAGAACCGAGAATTGCATTTGCCGAGGCACTAATATTCGAGTGATTTGTTAAGATATATCCCGTTCCGTTACCAACATTATGACACCCCGTGCAATTCGATTGTATCAAAGGCAACACTTGCGTAGTAAATGAAATGGTGTCCGGACAATTGAGCGGGGTTATTACAGTTACTTTATCTTTCGCGCATGAGAAAATCAAAGAAAGGTACAGCGTTAATGCAAAGATGAATGTATATGCCTTTAGTACCATGTTATTTAGATTTTATTTCCACTAAAAATAAAGGTTGACAACCCATCCAAATTAATGGCCAGATGTAAAACAAAGGTGTTCCAATAATTTGAAACACATCCCATCCATCACGTAAATAAGTAAGCACAAAATAGAACCCTAAAATCGAGGCAGCACTTATCAGCGCATTTAATGCGAAAACCCCCCACTTTCCTGCATACTTATACAACACCCCAAGAAGTAAAGAAGCTACTAATGACATAGAAATATAAATCGCAACAAGAGTGAACGTACTTAGTTCTTTGCGCATTGGCGAATCAAGGCTTACCAAGGGGTCTGGGGACCCTTTAGGCACAAAACTATACATGGAATACAGGTATGCCGCGATGACTATGGAGGAAATAGACGCGCTTAATAACCCTAGATACATGAACTTTCTCATTTGTCTATCTTTTTACTTACTGGTAATTCGTAAACAATTTTCATTTTATCCGGAACAGTTTCACTTTTCTTACCGACCTTAAAATCAATTCGGTTAACATAAAAGGTTCCTTTAAACGTATATTTTGAAGCGCTGCCTGAAACTTTTGCAGGGATGGTGTATTCTTTTGATGTCCCTTTTATGGTTAAGTCTCCTTTAATTTGTAAATCTCCATTTTCGTCTTTAGTTACGCTAGAAGATTTAAATTTAATATTTGGGTACGTTTCTTCTTCGAACCACTCCTTGGTGAGGGCTTTTTTGTTCATCATGCCATTTCCTGTACTTATAGTATTTACGGGAATTTTCAAATTAAATGTGGCGTCTGTAGGTGAGCCCGATGTATAGGTCACATCCCCACTAATGTCTGTAAACTTTCCTGAAGGGTCCGCACTTTTGAAAGCGATCGAATGTCCTTCCGTTACTTCATAGTCACCTGTTGGCGCAAAGACCATTGATGTTGATGCGATTAATAAACCGAAATAAATAATAGGCAATAAGGCTTTTTTCATAATAATAATTTATTCGTTTTCAAATGCAAATTTTCTGCCAACGCAAAAACCTAGCCGAAACTGGCCCTTTAACCAATCCGACGTGGTATAAGGGATAAACTGTGTCTCACCAATTCCTTGAGCATTTGTTAGGTTAATTGTAAAATTGTGTCCAAACGTATACCATTCCAACGCAAGTCCTAAACTTCTCTTATACGTATCATTTGGCCTCAGACCTTCGGATGCAAACGTATGGTAATATTCTACAATCAAAGCAAAACGACCGCTTAATTTAACCCGCGCCGCCGCACCAAGAGCAAACAAATCGTTTTGATCATTAGCAGCCACATAGTTGCTGTGTATTAAGGTTGGCATTACTGCTACAGAAAGACGATCACCAAAGTGCCTTGCTGCATTCAATTGTGTAAAATATGCGAAACGGTGACTCACTTTTGGGAAATGGTTTACTTGAGAAATGTCAGTGGACGCTGTCATATAGGTAAAGGTCAGCCCCGCAATTCCCGTAAGTGATATCGGACTTTTCTTGCCTTGCCTTAAAATTCGATACTTTGCAAATCCATCGAGCAAGGATCTATAAGGTGTTGCGGTACCTTTTGCTCTTCCCACGCCAATCATTAAATCATTGGTTACACCATATTCTAAGGCAATTCGTATATCGGCCAAGTTATCAAAACCAAACATATTTTGCGCTCCACCATTAGCACCAAACATATCACCAAAACGATGCTCTATTCTAAATTCCATGGTGCGAGCGGGAAGGGTTTCAACCGAATGCCCGCAAATGATTCGAGTTGAAGAGAAGGTTTTTGGCTGAAAAGGCTCATCTGTGAATTCTACTTCCTCTTTCTGCGCAAAGAAATTCAAAGGAAAAATGAGCATCCACAAAAAGTAAGTAAATTTAGCCTTCATCTGTATAGTTTGATGCATCAAATGTATTAATTTAAATCACGCCTGTGAACCTCTCGATATCAAAACATAACCTAAGACAAGAGGCTAAAACCCAACGTAAGGCACTAAGCGCTGATGAATTAGAATACTATTCGATACAGGTTTCTAAACAAGTAAGTACATGCTTTAGTTTTCGCGATAAGCGAATATCTTGTTTTTTAACCATGGAATCTGAGCGCGAAGTACATACTGAATATATTTTGAAGCAGCTTGCAGAGCATAATCAATTGTTTGTTCCGGTGAGCAACTTTTTGGATGGTTCCATGCAACATGTCCCATTTGAACCGGGAGATGTATTAGCGCTAAATTCATATCATATACCCGAACCCATTCATAAAAAAAACCCAATTAATCCAATTGAATTAGATGTAATATTTATTCCCCTATTACAAGCCGATGTTCAAGGAAATCGACTGGGTTATGGAAAAGGATTTTATGACCGATATTTAGCGTTGTGCAGACCAGATGTAATTAAAATTGGACTAAATTTCTTTGAACCAATCCCTGCTATTCCAACTGAAAAAACAGATATTCCTTTAGATTATTTAATTACACCGAATCGTGTTTATGAATTTAAATGACAAAGGACATCAAGGGAAATTTCACCTCTTGGCGATCTTACTTATTCCGATTAATTTAATGGCCTGGTTTCTTACCTCACATTGGGCGTGGGGATTATGTATCACTGCGATATCCGCTAGTGTTATTTATTTTTTTCTTTTTCGGAAACCAACTTAATTCCGTCTCCTTCGAAATTCAACTTAAATTCTGGTTGCGTAATCTTGTTTATTTCCTCTAGTGATTTCCCAGCATCCTCCGCATAATGACGGAGCATCTTTACTGAAACCGTATCCCAATAAGCCACCCCGTGGATGTAAGCTTCTGTGCCAACAGGAGTTGACGGTGGAATGGTGAAATGATTTTTGAATCGGACCATTAACGGTTTTCCATCCGGTTTTGAGACCTGCACCCAACAACCCGCATTTTGACAAACAGCGGAAAGCGGAGCGTTGATGGTGGCCGTTTGTGGTTCCATCGACTTATCCATTCGCGCCACTAATTCCGATACACTGATTACGGCAGTTTCATCTACCTTAACCATACCATATTCCTGCTTGAGGCTTGCACAACTGATTAAAACTCCTAATAAAAAAATAACACCTACAGCCTTCATGTTACTCTTTATTATGTTTCATGAATGATTCAAAGTATGACCAAAGTTCATATGACTCCGCTCCTACCTTAATCTGACTTACTTGATTTGCACCAAGGAAGCGCAGCATTACGCGACGCACCTCTTCTGAATCATTAATTGGGTAAACATCTACCGTTTTCGTGGTTTCATTAAATGTATACGTAAACGATGTAGTATAATATTTGGCTGTAGTTTGAATGCTCTCCAGCGTTGTTTTTTCAGGGAAAACCCACTGAAAATGACCAAGTTTTGCTTCCTTATTGATGTCAGAGGCACTTAAGTTTGATGTTACCGTGATTTGCTGTGCAACACTTAACACACCAACCATTAAAAAAACCGTGAAGAACAGATGTCGCATGATTATTAATTTATTGCGAATTTAGCAAAAATGGAACGTTTAAAAAACAAGGAGTTACTTTTTTCAAAATCAACCTATTCAAGCGAAGCTGGATGTGATGAGGCTGGACGAGGCTGCCTGGCCGGACCTGTAGTGGCTGCTGCGGTTGTATTGAAGAGCCCAATCCCCGGGTTAAATGATTCCAAAAAACTCAATGAAAAGCAACGAAACTCCTTAGCGGAGCTCATTAAATCGGAGGCGCTTGCGTACCATATTGCATTTGTTGATGAACGCAAAATCGATGAAATCAACATTTTAAAGGCCAGTATCTTAGCGATGCATTTGGCGCTTGACGGATTGAGGATTCGTCCAGAATATATCATCGTGGATGGGAATAAATTTACCCCCTATGAAAGTGTCCCACATACCTGTGTTATTAAAGGAGATGGAATATACCAATCCATAGCAGCGGCTTCAATTTTAGCAAAAACAGCGCGAGATGCCTATATGAAACAGATGCATGAAACCTATCCTCACTATCAATGGCATATAAATAAGGGATACCCAACAAAATTACATGTCAACACCATCAAGAAATTTGGAATTTGTTCATTGCATCGACAAACCTTTGGAATTGTTCGAGAAATGTGCCAAACCAAACTCTTAGATTGAAGATAAACAGCGTATTGTTAATTAGATTCTGTCGCACTTCGATTTCAGCTCCCCGTTACTCCTAGTTTTGTAGCATGTTGAGAAAAGTTTTGTTCATCGCATTCCTAGCATTGTTGGCAGGATGGTCAAGTTTCGCGCTTTATTCCATCGTAGATGCCTCTGATGAAAAATCATATTTAGCGCATTTTAACCCTAACTCTGACGAGTTAATTGTTGCCATCCATCACCCGGGAGATTTCAACCTTGAGAATTTGGAAGTAGATTGTAATCAAAAAAACTTAGCGGTTTATTCTTCTCTTATTCCTAGAATAACGGACCTCACCTCGGTATACCTCAGTAAGAATAGAAGCCTAATGGTCTTTAAAACCCGTGAAAAATGGTCGATCAAACGGATAAAGAAAACCTTTGAGCGCGGGATTTACTCCTTTGAACTTACCGGGCCAAACACCTTTAAATTCGGGAAATTTTTGGGGCGATTCAGAGGGGAGGAAGTTCTCTTATACTCCTACGAGTTAACCTTAGAAGAGGAGCGAGAATTTTCGCCGTGGCCCATTGATCCTCAATCCTCCTACAGCATTATTTATTTATCTGATCCCAAGCGAACCCTTCGAGATGTTTATTATAAGTCCAATTTGAAAATTAGTTATACCAGTTCGGATATTAAATCAAAAAAGCCCAAGTTGATTGACGATTTATCCCTGTTTGGAAATCTAATCCCAAAAGAAACTAAAACTTACCAATTTTTCGAGCGAACTTATTTAATCGAAACTGATCAAACGTTTAAGATTAGTCCCATCAAAAAGTTGATTAAAACAGGATTAGTGATTATTCATGTGGCAGAACAACCCGTGTTGGTGTTTGACATGAATCAAGACATCGGGTTGAGCACCTATTTGAATGATTTCTATCACCTTGAAGAAACGAACCAAGAACGGGGTCGGTTTAAGAGTTTTCCCGTGTGCACAGCGTTCAATAGCTTGCTTACAGAGGGAACGGGGGTAATTAAGACTAACCGATTAATCGCCTACAGCATCGATGGCTTTGGATTTCTTACACCCGATGAGGCGGCACTTGATGCAGTTTTGCTTGAATTGGAAATGCAGAAATCCATAAACACCACCAGCGATGAGTTTTCCATATTTAAGGTACCCCTGCCTAAACAGGTGTCGTACCGTTCACTCGGGAAAAACAACCAGCGCAGTATAAGTTGGATTGGAAATCGTTTGATTGAAACTACGTGGGGAAAAATTGGAGATAAGAGTTCCACTAAACAACTCGAAGAAACAAAAAACTATTTTACCATGAATCCCGGTTCATCGGTATTGTCATTTTGTGCGTTGTCCGGAAGGGGCAATGTTGTTATGGAAATTGAACAAGAATTGGTTGGATATAAAAACGGGAGTTTAAAGTGGCGTAAACCATTAGCAACGAGCCTGAGTGATCGTCCATCCGCGTTGAATTCAATGAATATTGAAAATGAATTTATTCTACTTCCGTTCGAGAATCACCTTGACGTGATTGATAAAATGGGGCGACCTCAGTATACCATTAATGGAACATTTACAGGGCCTCCAATGCAATGCGCGATTAATAAACAGCCTGCATTTGGAATTCAAGGAAAAGATGGGGTTTACTTTTTTGCATCAGCCACTGGTAAAACGCTAAAACGCTTTACCGTGAATGATGCTATTGATTCGTGGACCATTATAGCAGATGGAGGAAAGCGAACCTTACTGATTAAAACGGATAAACAAATGCTTAGCATGGATTATTTCACCGGAAAAAGACAAAACCTCCGTACGAATCCTTCTGATTTCATTGCATTTTCAAGCTCCGGTTATTTACAACGTGGCGCAACAAGTATGCAGGAAGTCATTGGAACAAAACTTAGGGACATTCAAGTTCCTTCCTATTGGAAATACAGTGGAGAAATGATATTCAGCACGGAAAAAGGTCAGTTGTTCCATGATGGAAAAACGATGGCCTTGGTGTATAACGGGAAAGTGCGTTGGAAAAAAACAATTGCGCACTCAGAAATCTCAGAACTTGTTCTTTCATCGCAAACACCCTCCCTTTTTGTACTGAGGGATGCGCTAGAAAACAAACTCTATTTATGGGATTGGCAAGGCGCCTTATTAGATCAGGAGGAAAGGCCATGCCAACGTTTAATTCAGGTGACCCCTATGGGAGGACAAGGTGCATCAATTACAACCTATCTCAATGATTTTATTATTCAATATAATTTTTAACCCCAACTAATGCTATGAAAACTGTACATACACTCTTTATTTTACTTTGTGTCTATACCTGGGGAATAAGCCAAACATATTTGGGGGTTTCAACCAGTAACTATGCTGGAAGTATGGGAACTCAACTACAACCCGCAAGTTTTGTAGATGGTCGATTTGTATTTGACCTTAATCTTGTTGGATTCAACAACAACACCTATCAGAACTTCGGATATTTCGATGCGAAAGCGATGCGAGATGCTCAAGGCAAGGGCGGTTATTGGTGGAAAAAATCCTTTGGCGACTCTACAATATATGCTGCTTGGGCTAGTCCAGACTCCACGTTTATGGACAGATTTATAGTTCGGAATTACTCAGCTGAAACTAAAAAAGTTCTTGGTTTATATAGCAATACCCAAATTGATTTACTTAATTTTAACGTTCATATTAATCCCAAAATCGCTGTTGGCTTATTTGGACGGGTACGTTCGATAACAAATATCGACAACATGGATCCTAAATTGGCGATTCTCGCGGAAAACGAGTTAGATTATTCGCTTTTGTGGAACCAAAAATTGAATGAGGAGTTAATCAACCTTAATCAGCTAACATGGAATGAATATGGATTCAATTACGGGCAAATAGTCCTTGATAATAAAGAACACTTTGTTAAGGTTGGCGGATCGATCAAACTTCTAAGCGGAAATACTGCTGCCTATTTTTACACCAACAACTTTGAATACAACCTAAAAAATTCAGATACTTCTTTTCTTTTACAGGGGGACTTTAATTACGGTTATTCGGAAAATATTGACAGTTATATAAATGCTGGGGGTATTAATCCAATGGACGTTTTAAAAAGGAATTCTAATTGGGGCATTGGAATAGACCTTGGTGCGGTATATGAATGGCGAGAAAACCATGAAAACTATCAGTACGATATGGATGGTGAAACTGGAATTTGGGCACGCCATAGAAATAAATACAAGCTGCGCGTTGGTGCATCACTTTTAGATTTGGGCGGAATGCGTTTCACAAAAGGAGGACTTAGTCGAAATTTTACCGTGAATTCAACCAGCCCATTTGATCTCACAGTCTTTCAATCCGCTTCGGATTTGGCAGAATTCGACCAAGTAATTGACTCTTTAATTCAAAATCCAGATCAAGCATGGATTGCTCAACAAGACACCTCGTCTACCTTTTACATGAGAACCCCAAGCGCCTTTAGTATTCAGGTAGATTACCACATTTGGAAAGGCTTTTATGTGAATGCCACCTCCATGATTAACCTCATCGGAAAGAAAACGGACTCAAAAGTAAAAGTGGCCAACCAATTCAGTATAACGCCTAGCTTTGATATTGCTGGCATTGGACTTCACCTCCCGTTATCATACAATAAATACAGCGGTTTCAGAGCCGGGATCGCAACACGACTCGGCCCACTTACCGTGGGAGTTACGGATTACCGCCCCTTACTTGCTCGAGGAAAAGTCAAAGGACTTGAACTTTTTGCTGGGCTTCGTCTACCCATTTTATATGGTGAGGTAAAGGATGACGATAAAGACAAGGTTTCAAATAAGATGGACGATTGTAGAGACACACCCGGTGTATGGGCCTTTAAGGGATGTCCTGATACCGATGGAGACGGAATCCAAGATTTAAAAGACGCGTGTATTAACGAACCAGGGCTTGCCGAATTCAACGGTTGTCCAGATCGAGATGGAGATAAAATAATAGATAAACTAGATGACTGTCCAGACCTTGCAGGGTTGCCAGAATTTAAGGGCTGCCCGGATACGGATGGCGACAAAATCATTGACCCAAAAGACCAATGCCCCACAATTGCCGGGGAACTTTACATGAATGGGTGTCCTGATCGTGACCATGACAGCATTACAGACCTAGAAGATTTATGTCCTGATAACTTCGGTCCTCTGGAAAACAAAGGCTGTCCTGACTCAGATAAAGATGGCTTATTTGATTATATTGATGAATGTCCTCTTGTGGCTGGTCCTATTGAAAACAAAGGGTGTCCGTGGCCCGATAGCGATGGCGATGGAATCTTGGACAAGAACGACGACTGCCCACAACTGCCTGGTCCTGTAGAAAATAGTGGTTGCCCATACAAAGATTCTGATTCTGATGGATTACTAGACAAAGACGACGATTGTCCAAATACACCAGGTCCAAAAAGCAATAAAGGGTGCCCTGTAATTGAGAAGGAAGTTATTGAAGTGTTAAAAACAGCGTTTAATAATTTAGAATTCGAAGTTGCGAAGGATGTGATTCTTGCCGGATCGTTCACCTCATTGGATGAATTAGCAGGCGTATTGATGAAAAAACCGACCTGGAAATTAGAAATTACGGGGCATACAGACAATGCCGGGGACGATGCCTCCAATTTGATTTTATCCAAGAAACGTGCAGAGGCCGTTAAGAACTATTTAGTTTCTAAAGGGATTGATGCGACGCGTTTCGTAATTAATTATTTTGGTGAAACCAAGCCTATTGCCGACAACAGTACAGCGGAAGGAAGAGCAAAAAACCGTAGAGTCGAAATGAAGATAGTTTTTGAATGAGCCCGGCAATATTAACATTTACTTAATATTGAATTAATTCATACGTGAGATAACAGAACGACCTTTGCATACAAAATGCATATTATGGTACGTTTTTTAATACTTTTCTTGTTTCTATTAGGGATTAACGGTGTTAATTTCGCCCAATCAACGGTGAAAGGTGTTGTAAAAGACGGAAGTAATAGTGATCCTGTAGAAAATGCTAAAATCACCTTAATCGGCTCTGAAAAACGCTGTTTATCAGATGCCAATGGCGTTTTTGAATTATCCGGAGTACCTAAAGGAAAATATTCCCTCGAAATCAAAGCCTCTACCTTTAACGTTTATGTGTTAAACGACGTTACTGTTGGTGAAAATGAAGTTAAAGAGCTTACTATTGCCATGGAAGCAGCGGACCTTGTGAAAGGCCCCGTGGTTGTTACACGAAAGGTAAAAAAAGATGGAAACATCGAACTTATAAGGGTGCAACACAATCTTGGAGTTGTTTCGAATGGAATTAGTGCAGAAGACATTAAAAAAAATAATGACTCCAAAGTTTCGGATGTAATGAAACGAATCTCTGGAGCAAGTATACAAGACAACAAATTTATTGTCATTCGTGGATTATCTGACCGATACAATTATGCCTTTTTGAATGGCGCTAGCTTACCAAGTTCAGAATCAGACCGAAAAGCGTTCTCGTTTGATATTTTTCCATCGAACATACTCAGCAGTATTAGCGTAATAAAAACCGCATCTCCTTCTATGCCCGGAGAATTTGCTGGTGGAATAATTAATATTACTACCGTCGAGCCTAGTGACAAGCCTGTTAATTCACTTTCTATTTCAGCGGGGTTTAACGCTATATCTACATTTCGAAATTTCTACCGAAGTGGTGACAGCAAGTTGGATGTTTTAGGATTTGGAGGGAAAGACCGCTTACTCCCAACAAACATACCGGGTTCTGCGGAATATGCCGCGTTAGATATCCATGAGCGTGCACGTTGGGCACAAAAAATGAACTACAACTGGGCCCCTGAACAACGCACGGCCATGCCAAATTCGAGCATTCAATATAGCCTAGGTAAAACCTACCAGTTTAAAAACAAACAAAGCCTCGGATACGTAGCTGCTTACAGTTACCAAAACAACCAAACGTTTTCTTTAAATACACGCCGTGAATTCGAAGAATCAGCAACTGGTGTAGTAAAACGTATGGAATTGATCGACTCTGTATTCACACAGAATATACTTAATACGGGAATGTTGAATCTTAAATATTCCTTTTCACCGAAAAGCAACATTCAATTCAAAAATTTGTACAGCGTAAATTCAGAAGATAAAATCAATGTGCGAAATGGGGTTAGAGAATTGGATAATGACCCGCGACAATGGGAAAAAGCTACTAACTTTTGGTATACGCAAAATAAAGCGCTTTCGAGCCAATTGTACGGAACTCATGACAATGAAAAATTAGTCTTCAATTGGAACCTTGGATATAGTAATGTTGATAGAGTTATACCTGCATTACGCCGTGTTATCCACCGAAAATATAGCCTTAATGAAGAGGACCCGAATGAACAATACATTGCCATCATTCAAAATAATGGAACCATTCCTACAGCAGCCGGAAACATGTTCTGGTCAGATGCAAATGAATCCATATACAGTGCAATATATGATGTTGAAAAAAGGTTCCAACTTGATTCCTTCAATATTAATCTTAAAGTTGGTGCAATGCATCAATATAGAGACCGCGATTTTCAAGCGAGAAACTTTGGTTTTTCAAAATACGACGGAGGAGGAGTGGATTTTTATGACTCTTTATTACTAGCTTCTCCTTCTTCAATTTTTAATGAAGAAAATCTCGGATTAATGGAAAATGGTCGCGGTGGATTTAAATTAGATGAAGCAACTAATGTAGATGACAGTTACCAAGCAAGCTCATTCTTGAATGCAGGATATGTGCAAATAGATGGGAACTGGAAACAAAAAATCCGTTTGAACGGTGGTTTGAGGGTAGAATCATACCGACAAGCGTTTAATTATATTGAATTCGGATCAAACAATGACACAAATATTACCACAACCGTGGTTGATTTTCTACCCTCTGCAAACCTTATTGTATCACTTACACCTCGCATGAACATCCGTGCAAGTAGCTACAAAACAGTTTCACGTCCTGAATTCCGCGAATTAGCGCCATTTACCTTTTACAACTTCGTGATTGATAATATTATTTCAGGCGACCCAAATCTTCAACGCGCTACCATCATGAACTATGATTTGCGTTACGAGTATTTAATTGGAAATGGTCAAAACTTTAATATTTCAGGATTCTATAAAGATTTTACCAACCCTATTGAATTAGTAAACCGAACGGGAACTTCTGGAGCATCTGAATTATATTACACCAATGTTCCAGGCGTAACCACCTTTGGAGGTGAAATTGAATATCGCTTCAACCTTGGTTTTTTAAGTAAAAAAGAAAACCATAAATTGTGGGATCAGCTTAGCATAAACTTGAATGCTTCATTAATTAAATCACGCGTTGAAATCGGTGATTCATTATTCGGACAAAATGAATATCCAGATGGACGACCATTGCAAGGTCAATCACCATATATTATCAATGCCGGTATTTATTATCAGTCTCAAGACAAGAAATGGGCCTTTACTGCCGCGTATAACCGAGTGGGTCAACGTATTTATATTGTTGGGAACGAGCAAGAACCAAGCGTATGGGAAAACGGAAGAAATCTTATTGACTTCCAGTTAACCCGTAATTTTGGCGAAACATTCGAAATGCGATTGAATGTCAAAGATGCATTGGCTAACGAATTGGTGTTCTTTCAAGACCTAAACAAAAACCAAAAGTTTGATGAAGGTGACAATGAATGGCAAAACGTAACATTTGGTCAAACCGTATCTCTTTCATTGAAATATAATTTCTAGGCGCAAGAGACGTAGCGTTAAAGAAACCTTCGCTTAACAATTTAATAAACACGATTTAAGTTGTTCGTAACACGAGAAGCGCCTTGACATCGCAACTTTGTCAAAAATTTTATAACATGAAAAAGATTTACTTATCGCTTACACTTGTAAGCACATTAACCACGGCCATGGCGCAAGATGCGTTTTGGACGCCGACTACTTATCAGGGTGCCTTTCCAGTTACTGACGGAACTCCAGCAACAAACTGGGCTAGCGGCTGGTCTAACTTCGACCCGGAAAACACCGTTTATCTACCCACAGTTACTACAGCGTCTGCAGACATCACAACAAACACAACTTGGAGTGGTGTTGTTTTGCTTCAAAACAAAATTTATGTAAAAAACAACGCTACGTTAACCATCCAACCGGGTACTATCATCCGAGGAGATAAACTAACACAAGCGACGTTGATTATTACCCGTGGTGCTAAAATTAATGCAGCCGGTACTGCAGCTAACCCAATTGTTTTTACTTCAAATGAAGCCATTGGAAGCAGAAACGAAGGTGACTGGGGTGGATTGGTGATTTTAGGTTTAGCTAAAAACAACCAACCTGGAGGCGTAGCGAATATCGAAGGTATTCCACCGTCAACCGATACCCAATTCGGAGGTAACTTTGACAATGACAACTCTGGTGTATTGCAATATGTACGTGTAGAATTCGCGGGTATTGCTTTAGAGCCGAATAAAGAAGTCAATGGTATTACTTTTGGTTCAGTAGGATCTGGAACTACATGTAACAATTTACAAGTTTCTTTTTCTGGAGATGACTCTTTCGAGTGGTTTGGAGGAACAGTTAATTGTAAAAATTTAATTGCTTACAGAGGATTAGATGACGATTTTGATACGGATTTCGGATACCGAGGTAAAATCCAATTCGGTTTATCGATTCGTGATAAAGATTTATCAGATGCTGTTGGAGATTCTAACTCTTTCGAAACAGACAACGATGCTGCAGGATCAACTGCACAACCTAAAACACGTCCAATTTTTTCCAATATGACACTTGTTGGGCCAAAAGGAAATGGTAGCATTAGCTTACCTGTAGGTGAGAAATTTGAAAAAGCATTCCGTTTACGAAGAAATACAGCTACTTCTTGTTTCAACTCTCTAGTAGTTGGTTGGGAAAAAGGATTATCTATTGAAGGTACTGCAGTTGTTGCTAATGTTAACGGAGATTCATTAGTATTTTCAAACAACAGTTTGACTAATTTCACTAACGGTACTAACACTATTCTTTCTACAGGTGTTACGCCAGCATTCTATCAATCTTTCTGGACACCAGACGGAAATGATTCTACTGAAACTATTCTTCAAATTAACTGGGTTAATTTATTTACCGCACTTGGTGTAACTCCAGATGCGCGCTTAAATGTGGGTTCTGTTGCTGCTAATGGCGCAACGTTTACCCATCCTAAATTCTTCTCAGTATCTGCTCCAGGTGTTGCTAACCTTACATATTGCCAAGGTGCTATAGCAGCGGCATTAAACGCTACTGCAATCGGCGGAAATACCTTATACTGGTATGCTGCAGCTACCGGTGGTGTTGGTTCAACAACGGCTCCAGTACCATCTACCTCAAATGCAGGAACGTTCAACTTTTATGTAAGTCAAAAAAATGCAGCAGGTGATGAAAGCCCACGTGTAATGATAACTGTTACCATCAATGCAAGTCCAGCTATACCAGTTGTAACTGCAAGTGGTTCTACTTCATTGTGTTCAGGAAGTTCTGTGAACTTAACTTCTTCTTACAACAATGGAAACGTATGGTCAACGAATGCAAATACAGCTACAATTTCTGTGAATGCTACAGGTGCTTATACGGTAACTCACACAGACGCTAACGGTTGTTCTTCTACTTCATTGCCAACTATCGTAAGTGTAAGTAATGCACCAGTACCAACCATTCAAGCATCAGCGGTTGAAGCATGTGCGGGAGATACAGTGCAATTAACTGCATCAAGTGCTAACACTTATTTATGGTCAACTGGTGACACTACACAATCCATAGCAGTAACAGCAACTACAGCGAACATTACTGTAACTACAACGAATGTTAATGCATGTAATGGTGTTGGAACGTCTACACCAACAAGCATTACCTTTAACGCTAACCCTACCGCTGCTGGTTCATTTACAACCAATGGAAACGTTGCTACGTTTGCAAATACTTCTACAGGAGCTACTACATACTCTTGGGATTTCGGTGACATGACCAACTCAAGTGCAGCTGCTCCATTACATGCTTATGCTGCTAACGGTTCTTACACAGTAACACTAACAGCTACCAATGGAAACTGTAGTGATGTAACCACATTTACTGTAAGTATCGCAGTAGGTTTAGATGAATTACCAGGTGTTGCATTAAGCTTAGTACCCAATCCTGCTACAACTTCATTCAATGTAGCATTAACTGGTGCCTCTTTGGAATTAGTAACTGTTATCGATGCGTTCGGTAGAACTGTATTAAATTCAACTGAAGCAACAATTAACTTAAACCAAGTTGCAAACGGAATCTACCAAGTAGTCGTAACTACCGACAAAGGTTCTAGCGTTCGCAAATTGATCGTTAATAATTAACATTTGATTCATTAAGGGGGCCAAAAGGCCCCCTTTTTTTTTACACCATGGAAAACAGTAAAGGTCATACTATACTCATCGTTGACGACGAATCCGATATTCTTGAATTCCTATCCTATACGGTTCGAAAAGAAGGATATCGCGTATTCACCGCAAGTAATGGTGAAGAAGCCGTTAAATTAGCACAACAATTAAGTCCTTCCTTAATTTTAATGGATGTTATGATGCCGCAAATGGACGGGATTGAAGCATGCCAAATCATTCGAAAGGATCTACAATTGGCGCAACCTGTGATTGCATTTCTAACCGCAAGGGCAGAAGATTACGCACAAATCGCCGGTTTTGAAGCCGGGGCAGATGATTACATCAGTAAACCTATTCGCCCGAGGTTATTAATTAGTAAGATAGAATCTTTGTTGCGAAGAATGAATGTCGAACGAAACACCCATGAAGAGCATGAATCCTCAGGAATTATCATTGATCGGGAAAAATTCGTAGTCATTGTAAACAATAAGGAACTTCAACTGCCTAAAAAAGAATTTGAATTATTGGAATTATTAGCCAGTCGTCCTGGGAAAGTGTTCAATCGCGAACAAATTCTCACCATTGTTTGGGGAAATGAAACCATCGTTGGCGAACGAACGATTGATGTACACATCAGAAAACTTCGTGAAAAGATTGGAGAATCGTATATTCGTACCATTAAAGGGGTTGGATATACGTTTAACCGAAAATGAAACAACTAAAACCAGCATATTTACTTGCCTTATTGAGTGCCCTTGTGGCACTTTTGGCGTTTTGTTTCGATATAGTACAGCAAAAATATAAACTAGAACCCGTTAGCTCTACACTACTTCTAGCCTTAATTTTAGGGGGATTCACGTTTGTTTTGTTGTATTTCGGCATTAGAATTTTCCTTCAAAATCGCCTGAATAAAATGCTAAAAAAATTGCATAACCCTCCGCTTATCAAAGGCAATCGGCTCAATAAAATGATTGATGAGGCAGAACAACAAGTAAATACTGTGGCCAATCACCGAATCGAAGAAATCATACAATTGAAATCCCAAGATAGTTTTAGAAAAGAATTCATTGGAAACTTAGCACACGAACTAAAAACGCCGGTATTTGCCATTCAAGGGTATTTAGACACCTTAATCGATGGCGCCATCGATGACCCTGAAATCGCTATGAATTTTCTTCAAAAGGCGTCAAAGGCCAGCGACCGAATGACTCAATTATTGGAAGATCTTGATGCCATAACACGCCTTGAAAATCCAGAATTAAGCATTGAAAAACGTCCTTTTGATATTCTGGAGGTGATTAAAGAAGTCTATGAATCCTTGGAATTTCTTGCAAAAGAGAACCGCATTGAATTAAGCCTAAAAAAAGAATATTCGAGTATATATGT
>Ga0209107_10000800_pt1 | contig 17902 bp, 13 predicted proteins | sample LakErihyJuly2011_2_FD_187460 | JGI IMG/M metagenome (GOLD analysis project Ga0209107, IMG submission 187460) | Freshwater microbial communities from dead zone in Lake Erie, Canada - CCB hypolimnion July 2011 (SPAdes) (version 2) | ecosystem: Environmental > Aquatic > Freshwater > Lentic >... | reverse complement strand
CTCTCTACTTTCGTTTAAGAATAAGGATTAGTAATAAGATTCTTAAAACTAATCCATGGACCTTTTCAAATTATAAAATTAGAGAGAAACGAAAAACCAGAGATGAAATTAAAATACTTATTAACACTAGAATAAAATGATATCAGGTTCAGCAGCGGTTATAGCGTCTAACACAACAACAGGTTCGTTATCGTACATTAATACTTTAATTACGGGAGCAACTTCACAAGGTTTATATGAGTTGAGTATACCACAACATTTTTTAAATGAGAATATGATTAGTGATTTGACTAACGTATACGGATATAAAGTTTATACAAAGTCAAATTCATTTATGGGTACCAACAATGATTATGTTATCAAATGGAGATAACAACACTTCCTACTCCCATAGATTGGGATTTATAAGGAAAAACACTTTTTTTGAAAATATTTGAAGTCGGATTTTGTAATTCGACTTTTTTTATCTATATTTTATTATAAACAATTTAAAAACCAAGATTTATGTCAACATTTGATTCAGTACTAGCACAGTACAACAAGAATGCCACAAGTGGCAACCAAAACAGAGTGTCTCAAGAAGACCGATTAAAAAAGTACTTCACTACCCTTTTACCAAAAGGTGCTAGAAGTGGGGAAAAAAGAATCCGTATCATTCCTACGACTGACGGAAGTTCTCCATTTAAAGAAGCGTACTTCCACGAAGTTCAAGTTGATGGAAATTGGCTTAAACTTTATGACCCAAAACAAGAGGGCAAACGCTCTCCATTAAACGAAGTTTATGATGCGTTAATGATGACAGGTTTAGAATCTGACAAGGTTCTTGCTCGTCAGTACAGAGCACGTAAATTTTACATCGTTAAAGTGATTGACCGTGAAAACGAACAGGACGGACCAAAGTTCTGGCGTTTTAAACACAACAGTAAGCAAGAAGGAATTCTTGACAAAATTTTCCCACTATTTAAAAACAAAGGAGATATTACCGACATCAATTCAGGACGTGACTTAATTGTTACTCTTGGTTTGAGTAAGGCAGGTAATGGTAGAGAATACACAACCATTAGTTCAATCATGTATGAGGATGCAAGTCCATTAAACAGTGATGAAACGATTTCACAATCGTGGGTTAATGACGAATTAACGTGGAACGATGTTTACTCTAAAAAACCTGAAGACTATTTGGAGATGATTGCTAAAGGTGAAGTTCCTAGATGGGATTCGGAAACTAAGAAATTTGTTTCAAATTCTCAAGAGGAAACTCAAATAATGGCACCATCAACATCCACACCATCAGAACCAGTATACGATGCACAATCTGAAGCTGAATCTGACGACGATTTACCATTCTAATTTAACCCCCCAAGGACATTCTCACGGACTTTTTGTCTTTGAGGGTGTCCTTTTTTTAAAAAAAAACTTATATTATTAATATGGCAATAAAGAAACAAGACTTTTCGAGTGTTATCTCGAAGTATTCGAGTAAAATGACCTACAAACCTGATAGGTTCTTAGACCTTGGAGATGCGTTCTTAGATGCGACCGGTATTCCGGGTCCCGCACTTGGACACATCAATATGTTCTTAGGACATTCAGATACAGGTAAAACTACGGCACTTTTATCTGCAGCCGCAGATGCAATCAAGAAAGAAATTCTTCCTGTCTTTATTATCACCGAACAAAAATTTGCATTTGAACACGCAGATATTATGGGTATTCCCGTAACTGAGGATTTAGACAAATCTACGGGTGAAATTACTTATTCGGGTCAATTCATTTTCAGAAATGATTTTGAATACATTGAACAAATTACTGATTTCATCAATGAATTATTGGATGCACAAGAAAAAGGTACAATTCCTTATGATTTGTTATTCCTTTGGGATTCTGTTGGTTCTGTTCCATGTAAAATGACATTTGAAGGTAAAGGTGGTAAACAACATAATGCGTCAACATTGGCCGATAAAATCGGTATGGGTATTAACCAACGTATTTCAGGTTCAAGAAGAGCGGACAAAAAACACACAAACACACTTATCATCGTAAACCAACCATGGGTTGAGTTACCTGATAATCCATACGGTCAACCAAAAATTAAAGCAAAAGGAGGAGAATCAATTTGGTTAAACTCAACATTAGTTTTCTTATTTGGTAACCAAAAAAATGCCGGTACTACTAAAATTGATATTACAAGAAAAGGTAGAAAGGCAAACATCGGAAGTAGAAGTAAAATTTCAGTAATGAAGAACCACGTAAATGGTATCTCATTCGCCGATGGAAAAATCATGGTCACATCACACGGTTTCATGAAAATGAGAGACGCTGTTGAAGAAAAGAAGTCAAGGGAAGATTACTTGAAGAACAACTTAGAGTACATTGGAACAAGACTTTTCGGTGAAAAAATCACCGACATTGCAGGTATCGAATTTGAAGTCGGATACGAAGACGAGGATTAATTTTATTTTATTGTTTAACGTTTAATACGAAAAGACTAAATGTCAAATGTTTTATTGGTTGATGGAGATAATTTATTGACCATTGGGTTTTTTGGACTTAAAAATCATTTCTACAAAGGGAATCATATTGGTGGTTTATATCACTTTATTAATACCCTTCGTAGAATGGTTGAAATCCACCATTTAGACAAAATAGTCGTTTTTTGGGATGGTGAAGAGGGTTCTGCATCTCGCAAGAGATACTATCACCAATACAAAGAGAATAGAAAAAGTCGGATTAGAACAGAAGAAGAAGTAACCGCATACGGACAACAAAGAAACCGAGTAAAACAATATTTGGAAGAACTTTTTGTCCGTCAAGGTGAATACGAATACTGTGAAACTGACGATTCTGTTGCATACTATTCACAAAACTCACCAAAGGAGAATATTATCATATTCTCATCAGATGGAGATTTAACACAATTAGTTTCAGAAAACACAAAACTGTTTAATCCTTCACATAGTAAACTATATCAACCAAAAGATATGTTTGTTTATGACCACGAAGAGATTAGAATCGAGAACATCAAATTAGTAAAGATGTTGTGTGGTGACCCGTCAGATAACATTGCAGGAATTAAAAACCTCGGCGTTAGAAGACTCTTATCAGTTGTCCCTGAACTAAAAACTGAAGAACTTACATTAGAATTCATTAGGAACCGTTTTAACGACTTATTCGAACAGGATAGGGATAATCGTCTAATCACCAATTTGCTCACGGGAGTGACCAAATATGGGGTACTGGGTGAAGAATTTTTTGATGTTAACAGTCGAATAGTAAGTTTAGATGACCCATTTCTAACAGATGAGGCAAAGGAGTCGGTTGAATCACTAATCCATGATAAAATGGACCCCGAAGGTCGTTCTTATAAAAACACGATGAAGATGATGATGGAAGATGGTATCTTCCTTCTCTTACCCAAATCAGACGATGCGTGGATTAATTTTTTAAATCCATTCCTCCGATTAACAAGAAAAGAAAAAAATAAAAAAATAATAAAAATTAAAAACAATGAATAATCAAGATGTAACCAAATTCGAATTCCTTTTAACTCTTGAAGGAAACATTATCTGCCAACGTTTTTTCAACGTAAGAGAGCATAACCCACAATCTAGACGTTCGATGGATATACATGAGTACGTAAAAGAAATTTCAGACGAAATTTTTGATGGTTTGAGAATAAAAACTTCCGACTATCTCTATGAGAATCGTGAATATTTTTATGGTTTGACCAATGTAGAGACCAGTGATAATGACGAAAAAGAACATTTCCTTCTTGAAATTAAGATGGGTGACGATGTATTTATTTCAAGAATCATTCCCGCATATTTCTTCCATCCAAAGGTGAGATATACGGTGGATATTCGCCCTAATCTAAAGAGATACTTGGCGGTGTTAACTGACATACTATCTACTGATGTATTAGAAACAACTTATTTAAATTACCAACTTTAAAAATAAAAATATAACTTCGTAACATGACAGAAAAGAACTTTGGTCTTCTCGGAACATCATTCCAACAGGCACTAATTAAGGCGATAATTGAGGATAAGAAATATGGGGAAACAATTATTGATGTAATCGAGAGCAAGTACTTTGATAATAATTCTTTTAGATTCATCACTCAACACATTAAGGAACTTTACACGAAATACGGTAAAATTCCCAATTATGATAGTTTAAGTCAAAAGATAGTACTTGAAATGGGCTCACAAGAGAGTGCCAGAATCCACCTCGATACTATCGAATCGATTAAAGAAAAAGAAGATACCGAACAATTGGTTAAAGATGAGGCGTTGAACTTTTGTAAACAACAAAACCTTAGAAAAGAACTAAAAAAGGTAAACACCATTATTGACAATGGTGCATTCCATGAGTATCAAACAATTGAAAGTATCATCCAAAAGGCATTACAAGTGGGTATTCCACCTGAAGAGTCGATGGATGTGTTTCATGATATTGATGCCGCATTGGAAAAAGACAACCGACAAGCAATACCGACCGGAATCAACGGATTGGACAATATGTTGAAAGGTGGTTTAGGAAGAGGTGAATTAGGAGTTGTATTGGCACCAACAGGTACCGGTAAAACCACTTTGTTAACCAAGTTCGCCAACTCTGCATATGTTCACGATTTCCACGTACTTCAAATATTTTTTGAAGATAATCCGGCAAACATTAAAAGAAAACACTTCACTATTTGGACGGGTATTGAACCCGATGAACAACCAGAAAGAAAAGAAGAGGTTAAAGAAATGGTTGAGGAACTTCAGGGTAGATGTAAGGGTTCACTTAGTATTATTAAATTACCAAGTGATTCTGTAACAATATCTGAAATTAAATCAAGAATTAGAAAACAAGTTTCAGAAGGAAAACAAATTGACATGTTACTTATTGATTATGTTGATTGTATCAGCCCTGATAGGTCTAATTTTGGTGAAGAATGGAAAGGTGAGGGTTCTGTTATGAGAAGTCTTGAATCGATGACGACTGAATTCAACATCGCAATTTGGACGGCAACTCAGGGTAACAGAGAATCTATTTCATCAGAGGTGGTAACAACAGACCAAATGGGTGGCTCTATTAAGAAGGCACAAATTGGTCACGTAGTTTTATCAGTAGGTAAAACACTTGAACAGAAAGAACACAATTTAGCAACGATGACCTTACTGAAATCACGTATTGGTCAAGACGGTGTAATATGGAACAACTGTAAGTTCGATAACAAATTCTTAATTATCGACACCGAGACTCAGACAACTCTACTTGGTCACCAAGAACAAACGGTGAAAACCAATGTCAATAGAGCAGCAGAAATGTTCAAGAAAAGACAAGAAACATTAAATCGTTAATCAATTAAAAAATTTATACTATGAGTGAAAAAATTCTTAAAGAGAATCCAGGCCGTTTTGTCATCTTTCCAATCGAACATCACGATATTTGGAAACTTTATAAACAACAAGAAACATGTTTTTGGACAGCAGAAGAAATTGACCTAGCCCAAGACATTAATGATTGGGACAATAAACTAAATTCAGATGAACAACATTTTGTTAAGAATGTTTTGGCATTTTTTGCTGCGTCTGACGGTATCGTAAATGAAAACTTGGGTATTAACTTTTTAAATGAAGTTCAATATACTGAGGCAAAAATGTTCTATGGTTTCCAAATTATGATGGAAAACATTCATAGTGAAACATATTCATTATTAATTGATACCTACATTAAAGATAAGAACGAACAAAATCATTTGTTCAATGCAATTGATACGGTACCTGCCATCAAGAGGAAGGCAGAATGGGCAATAAAATGGATTAACTCAGATTCTTTTGTTGAGAGGTTAATTGCGTTTGCGGCAGTTGAAGGTATCTTCTTTAGTGGGTCATTCTGTTCTATATTTTGGTTAAAGAAACGTGGTTTAATGCCAGGTTTAACTTTTTCAAATGAACTTATTTCTCGTGATGAAGGAATGCATTGTGACTTTGCGTGTCATTTATATAATCACCACATTGAAAAGAAATTATCAGATAAAAAAATCAAAGAGATAATCTGTGGAGCATTGGAAATTGAAAAAGAATTCATTTTAGAGGCATTACCTGTAAGATTAATTGGTATGAACTCTGATTTGATGAAACAATACCTTGAGTTTGTTGCCGATAGATTATTAATGTCATTGGGAGTTAATAAAGTTTATAACTCTACAAACCCATTTGATTTTATGGAGAACATTGCCATCCAAGGTAAAACCAATTTCTTTGAAAAAAGAGTTGCAGAATACCAAAAGGCAGGGGTAAATAATAATTCGTCTATAGAGGACCTAAATACGAATTTTGACGAGATAGATTTCTAAAAAATAAAATAAACGATGAAAGTAAAAAAGAGAGATGGCTCCTTAGAGGAGATGAGATATGACAAAATAACAAGGAGAATACAACATTTTTGTGATGATTTGAATATTGAATTTATTGACCCAACATTAGTTACATTAAAAGTAACACAGGGTATATATGACGGTATTTCAACTGTGGAGTTGGATACATTGGCGGCAGAGACAGCCGCATCATTAGTAACCTCACATCCCGATTATGCGAAATTGGCCGGAAGACTTGCGGTTTCTAATTTACATAAAACAACACCTAAAAAATTCTCTCAGTGTATTAAGGAGTTGCATCATTTCATTGAACCTAAAACAAATAAGGAATCCTCTTTGATTGATGATAATGTTGCTAAATTTGTTCAACAAAACAAAGAAGTTTTAGATGGCGCTATTACCCAAGAAAGAGATTTTGATTTCGATTATTTTGGATTTAAAACATTGGAACGTTCTTATCTATTGAAAATCAATAATCGTATTGTTGAAAGACCACAATATATGTACATGAGAGTTGCCGTTGGTATTTGTAATGGTGATTTAGAAATGGCATTAAGAATATATGACGACCTTTCATTACATTTCTACACTCACGCAACTCCTACATTATTTAATGCCGGTACTCGTAGAGCACAAATGTCTTCTTGTTTCTTAATCGGTAACAAAGGTGATGATATTGATGGTTTATTTGACACAATTAAAGATGTTGCTAAGATTTCTAAATGGGCTGGAGGTATCGGATTACACGTTCATGATGTGAGAGCAAAAGGTTCTTACATTAGAGGAACGGGTGGAGAATCTGATGGTCTTCTTCCTATGATGAAAACATATAATGAAGTTGCTCGTTGGATTAATCAGGGTGGTAAACGTAAAGGTTCATTTGCGGTATACCTTGAACCATGGCACTCAGATATATTTGAGTTTATTGATTTAAGAAAGAATCATGGTAAAGAAGAAATGAGAGCGAGAGATTTATTCTTGGCAATGTGGACTCCTGATTTATTCATGGAGAGAGTTGAGAAAGATTTGGATTGGTCTTTGTTCTCACCTGATGAGGCACCGGGTTTATCTGATGTATACGATACACCTAAAGATAAATCGTTTACTCGTTTATATGAACAATACGAACAAGAAGGTAGGGCTCGTAAAACTGTTAAGGCAAGAAAATTAATGGATGCAATCCTAACAGCACAAATTGAGACGGGAACGCCTTACATGTTATATAAGGACCCAGCAAACTACAAATCAAATCAAAAGAACTTAGGTACAATTAAATCTTCAAACTTATGTACGGAGATTATCGAATACTCAAGTCCCGAAGAACAGGCGGTTTGTAATTTAGCGTCAATTGCATTACCAAAATACATTTTGAATAATGAATTCAACCATGATTTATTATATGATTATACATACCAAGTTGTAAAGAACTTAAACAACGTTATCGATTTGAACTTCTATCCTACTGAGGAAACAAAACGTTCAAATATGAGACACAGACCAGTTGGTTTAGGGGTTCAAGGTTTGGCCGATGTATTTTGCATGTTAAATCTACCTTTCGAAAGTGACGCGGCTGATGTTATACAAACGGAGATTTTTGAAACCATTTATTTTGCCGCATTGACTTCTTCAAAAGATTTGGCAAAAGAAAATGGTGCATATGAAACATTCCAAGGGTCACCTTTATCTGAAGGTATCTTCCAATATGAAATGTGGGGTAAAACAGATAAAGACACAAGTAAGAAATGGGATTGGAAGTCTTTAAGAAAAGAAGTTGTTAAGTACGGTGTAAGAAACTCGTTGTTAGTTGCACCTATGCCGACAGCATCAACAGCACAAATTTTAGGAAATAACGAAGCGTTTGAACCATTTACATCTAATCTATTTTCAAGAAGAACATTAGGTGGTGAATTCGTGGTAGTTAATAAACACCTTGTTAAAACATTACTTGAAAAGGGTATTTGGTCAGACGAAATTAAAAAGAAACTTATCATGGAGAATGGTTCGGTTCAAAATATCCCTGAAATACCAACTGAGGTAAAAGAAGTTTACAAAACCGTATGGGAAATGTCTCAAAAGAGAATTTTATCTATGGCGGCGAATCGTTCTATTTACATCGACCAATCTCAGTCGTTGAATTTATTCATCGCAAATGCAAGTAAACAGAAAGTATTAGCGGCACACCTTTACGGATGGAAACTCGGTCTTAAAACCGGTATGTACTATCTAAGAACCAAATCCGCGGTTGACCCACTTAAAGGGTTAGGTATCGACATGTCCACAACAAAACCAAATAGTGAAACCCAAGAGGTTCCAAGTACAAATAACCTTATCCAAGATAATTCAGAAGAAATGAAATTAATGGAAATGGTTATGAGTTCAAGACCAACTGATTCACCGTTTGAATGTGAGGGATGTGGTTCCTAACAAAAAGTGGGTGGCTCCCTTAATGGTTCGCGGCCGACCGCAAGCATCTATTTAGTTTAGTTATACAGGGGGCGAAAAACTAAACAACATATACTCAATCCCAATCTAAAAATGTTGGGATTTTTTATTTACTAGTATTCTTATATTGTTTATATTTATTTGTATGGCGACATATGGTATAGACTTCCCATTTAGACAAAGTTCAAAAGGTAGTTTCCTGAACATGACGGAAATACCTGAAAGGGAAATTAGAGCAAATTTGATTCATTTAATTTTAACCAGAAGGGGTACTAGATATTATATGCCCGATTTTGGGACAAGATTATATGAGTTCATCTTTGAACCAAATGATGCGGTTACATTTCAACTTATTGAAGATGAGATAAGAACCACGGTAAAGAAGTACATACCTAATTTGGATATTAAATCAATTAGAATAACCCCTGCGGATATGGACCCCGAGCAACCTTCAAGTGTGAGTGAACAAGATGATGAAAGATTATTTAGAGTATCAGATAATTCAACAAAACCATACACCGCCAAGGTTAGAATCGATTACGACATTAATAATGAACCATTTAGTTCGTCAGACTTTATAATTATTAACATATAATATGGCTAAAAAGATATCATACGCAACAAGAGACTTTGCGGGATTAAGACAGGAGTTAGTTAACTTAACGAAAGAATACTATCCAGACTTAGTAAAGAATACTAACGACGCATCAATATATTCAGTTCTATTGGACTTAAATGCTGCGGTTACAGATAACCTTCACTTCCACATCGATAGAGTGTGGCAAGAAACTATGTTGGACTTTGCTCAACAAAGACAATCTCTTTATCATATTGCGAAAACATATGGTGTTAGACTACCGGGTAATAGACCATCGGTTGCATTGTGTGATTTCTCAATCAATGTACCTATTAGGGGTGACAAAGAGGATGAACGTTATTTAGGTACAATCAAAGGTGGGGCCCAAATATCGGGCGGTGGACAAGTATTCGAAACAATTGAAGATATTGATTTTTCCAACCCTTTCAATAGTAAAGGTGAACCAAATAGGTTAAAAATACCAAATTTTGATGGTAATAATAGATTGATTTCATATACAATCTTAAAAAGAGAAGCGGTAGTTAACGGTGTAACAAGAATTTTCAGAAAAGTAATCACGGAACTTGACCAAAAACCTTTCTTGAAACTTTACCTACCTGAACAAAACGTTTTGGGTATAACATCAATAATTCATAAAGATGGTACCTCATTTGCTGGTAATCCAACTAACTCAGAATTCTTAGAGGCAACTAATAAGTGGTATGAAGTTAAATCATTAGTACAAGATAAGGTTTTCGTAGAAGACCCAACCACGGCATCAGATAGAGATAACTTTAAGGCTGGAAATTATATTAGTGTTGCCAATAAATTTATTACTGAATACACTCCTGAGGGGTATTTCTCGGTAACTTTTGGTTCGGGTAATGTCGACCCAATGGACAACTTAGACAATTACATCGATGGTAATCTTAAAGTTAACTTGGGAACCTATCTTAATAATATGTCTTTAGGTGCGTTACCAAAAATTGGTACCACATTATTCATCAAATATAGAATTGGTGGAGGTAAAGACACAAACCTTGGAGTGAATGTTATTACAAGTATTGATGATATTGATTTTGTTATAACAGGCCCTAACGGAGCAACCAATACACAAGTAACCCAATCACTTATTGTAACGAATATAACACCAGCAATCGGTGGTTCTGATTTACCGGGAATTGAAGAAGTAAGAAATATGATTGCGTACAATTTTGCCGCACAGAACAGAGCGGTTACTTTAAATGACTATAAATCGTTAATAGAGACCATGCCTTCGACTTACGGAGCACCTGCGAAGGTAAACGTCATGGAAGAAGACAACAAGGTTAAAATCAAGTTATTGTCATATGACGAAAATGGTAATCTTTCAAACACCATTTCAACGACTTTAAAAGACAATATCTTAAATTACCTATCTGAATATAGAATGATTAATGACTTTGTTGATATTGAAAGTGGACAGGTAATTGACATGGGACTTGAGATTGATTTGGTAATAGATAAAAACGGTAATCAAACAGAAATTATTAAGACAACAATTGAAGATATTGTTGATTATTTTGCCATCGAGAAACGAAAAATGGGTGACCCACTATTTGTTGGTGATTTAAATAGATTAATAGGACAAGTAACGGGTGTGATTAACGTAGTTGATGTACGTGCCTACAACTTAACAGGTGGCGAATATTCATCTGCGGAGGTTGTACAATCATATGTTGACACATCAACAAAAGAAATACAACAGTCTGATATGACTGTATATATGAAGTCAAACCAGATTTTTCAAATTAGATTCCCTAATAAAGATATTAAAATCAGGGTTAAAACTTTAGGTTCGACTACCTTCTAATTTTATTTTTCCTTATTTTTCTGGAAAATAGATAAATTTCTATTTATAGTAGAATGATACAGAAACATAGAATTTCCACGAATATTGGTAGAGACCAAAAGGTTACTGTCGAATTAAAACAAGATTACGACCTTTTAGAGATTTTATCCTTAAAATTTACCCAAGTTGACGCATATTCTTCAATGTGCTCCGACTATGGTGTTGTCGTGGGTAGAATTTCTGTAAATAATGGATTTGGTGTCCCAAACGCAAGGATTTCAATATTCATACCTATCACAGAGGAAGATTCAAATGACCCTGTAATATCTGCACTATATCCATTCACAACCGTTACAGACAAGAATGAAGACGGCTATAGATACAATCTTTTACCGAGTAGACAACAACACGGAGGACATGCACCCACTGGAACATTTCCTGACCAAAAAGATGTTTTAAATCGAGAAGAGATTCTTGAAGTTTACGAAAAATATTACAAATACACTACTAAGACAAACGATGCGGGTGACTTTATGATTTGGGGAGTACCACTTGGTACACAAACAATCCATGTTGATGTAGATTTATCCGATATCGGTTGTTTTTCATTAAGACCTGATGATTTTATCCGTCAAGGTATGGGTGTTGATTCATTTAAAAATGAATATACCTACAAGGCCTCCGAGGATATTGATTCATTACCTCAAATTGTATCGTTTAATCAAACAATTGAAGTTTACCCATTTTGGGGAAATGAAGATTTATGTGAAATAGGAATTACAAGAACCGACTTCGATTTATCTGATAAAGGTGTTCGTATCGAACCTAAGGCATACATCCTTGGAGGTACGTTTGCCGATACAGGTAAGAGTTCGGTGAACAAGAACTGCACCCCAAGAAAAAAAATGGGTAGAAAATGTGACCTCGAATCAAGAAAAGGTAAGATTGAGGCGATTCGATTCAGTAGTAAAAAAGACAATAAATTCAGACCAATATTGGAAAATGTCGATATCAATGAAGATATTGATGAGGATGGTTCATTCATTCTTCCAGTTGTGATGAATATGGATTATCAATTTACCAATGAGTTTGGTGAAAATGAATATACCAATGACCCAAATAAGGGTATCCCAACATCCTCATGTTATCGTTTTAGATTTAGTCTTTCAGATGACGGAATGGAAAGACTTAGGAGAAATGCCGATTATTTGGTACCAAATATTAGAGAATACTCCGATAGTGATGTAAACAAGGATAAATCATATGCATTTTCAACAAACTACGATGATTACCCAACACACGCAGTCAATAATTTTATTTTAAGTAATACCGATGGATTTTATTACCCTGAGGATTATTTTTATCGAGTAACATATAATAAAGTTTATACAGTATCTTCATTCCAAGGTTCATATTTCAAAGGTGACACCTTTAGCAAAGATAGATTTTTGGGATTAAAAGAATTAGTACCATCTGAAGAAGAAGATTGTTCAGGAAGTGCGGTTACCCCACCTGTTAACTTTGGATTTAAAAACTACACATTCCAATTATTAATTGCGGATGTTCTTTTGTTATTTGAACATTTAATAAATCTATTTACATTTTTCTTAACAAACGTTGTTGCGTATTTCTTGCATGGTTTGGCGGATGCTGTTGATTTTTGGCCAATTAGAAAATTGTCAAAAGTGATAAGAAAAGGGGCGTATAGATTCCAAAACGCAACTCAAAGAAAATTATATTTAATCAACTACCCCGAATGTGAAGAATGTAATGGTGATAGTGAATTCGGAACATCACAAGGTGGTGATATTATCGATTATTGTAGTGTGGGTGAAGTTGGTATCTATGGTACTAGTGATGAAAATAACAGGGTATTGGTTGTTACTGGTGACATATATTATTCATCTAATCCGTACACCCCACCAACATGTACAGGGGCAACATTAATTTGGACAGTAGACCAAATCACTAGTGCAAATAATTTTATAAGTAACCAAACAAACTATGTTTTAGTTTATACAACAACCGGAGGTACAACAAACGTTATCGAATTAAACCCATCCGGTCAGGAATATTTTACATTTACATATGAATACGACAATACGGACCCACTAAACCCCGTGGTTAGTGGTTATACATTAACATTTGTCGATAACGACGGTATTTTTAGTGACTCAAATGGTGGTGTACCATTTGATTGTTTTATCAAAGATAAAAATGAACCGGTATCGAGTTCATCATCAACAACCGCAATTGAAGGGGGGTGTGATTTATACGACGTACCATATAACGAAAACATTGTGGACACGTACTATGTGGGTACCGGTTCCGGTCGAGTTGGATATACCTATAGTACATTACCTCCCGGTTCGGACGTTAGTGCAACTAAATTATCGGACCAAGGAAATTATTATTTACCAACGGGATATGAAGGTGACACATACACACCAAATACGTTAGGTGGGGCAACGGAATTTAGTAATGGTGTTTTTTATTACACACCCGGAACCCAAACTGCAACAAGAATTTTTGATATATTAAAAGAATATAGAAGAAGAAAGAGAGTGGGTACCATGTTTTGTGGTGGTATTGTAAATTATAGTTTCATTGATAACTGGTTAAGTGGTTCATTATATTTCTTCCTATTCAAAGCAAAAGTTAGATGGGACAACGAAGAGGAATTAGATTTAAATGTCGCACGTACAAATTATTGTAAAGATTTGGTTTACTTTAAAGTTAGTGAGTCAGTTAGTGGAACTGCGGTTAAAAGATTTTATTACCGCTCAACAAAATCATCGGGACTTGGAGTTTTTATGGGACAAAGATATACCCCATCAGTACAAAGATTACCAGTACCAATTAATGGAGACGAACAAATACGATTGGGTCACCCTACGACTATGGTTGATTTAGGTCCAAGAGATGAATTCATAAGAGAAATTTGTACCGACCCAACACTTGACCCAAATTGTTCTGTTGTTAGGTCAATAGGACCAACATCGTTCCAAAGTTTTGGTGAACTACTTGGTTTAGTTATTAATTATAGATTAGATACCGAAGCAAATGATGAATTTAGTTTAAATGAGTTTTTTGATAACGATGGATTCAATAAATCTGGTTACGGAAAGAAAGTTTTAGATGGTGATATTTTACAATTAATATCAATCAACAATGAGGTGGGAATTGAGGAGTTTAATTTACAAAGTCCAAAATATCTTGGATATTCTTACCAAAAACTAGACCCCGAAACATACCCCGAGGTGTTTCAAAACGGAACAACAGTTTGGGGACCAACACCAATCACTTTGGAACTTGATTTAGACGGACAACGAGTTCGAGTATGTTTAAATGAACCGGGTAGATTAACAGAATCATCACAAAATGTTCCATTCTTCTTGTGGGATAAAAAAGGGACGGGATTTGGACCATATAATAATGCAACCAAAGACAACCAATCTTGGGAGTATCGATACATTGAATCTCAACCACTACAAGGTATGACTTATGGTTATACGTTAACAGGTGGAACTAATGACCCATCTGACAAATATCTTTTGTTACCGATGACATACACTTTTAGTGGTTTAACAATAACGGGGGACACAATCGATGCCGTTGAATTTGATGTAGTTTCAACCACACTATTGACAATACCGGGAATTTATGATGACCAATATCCCGGATTTACTTATTTACATGTAACATCAGGAACGATTGCCTCACCAATTTCAGGAACACTTTATACGAGATACGGAACCGCAGGAACTTGGCACACATTATCGTGGAATAATACAATGGATTTCATCATTAGAAAAACACAGGATTACTACTCAGGAGAAAAACAAATACTCTCAACACCATTCCAATTCTATTTTGGTTTAAGACCGGGTAACACTGGAGTGGATAAATTTATTAAAAGGTTCGGACCATTAGGTGCGTTCCCATCGGCAGAATAATGGATAAGAAAAGAATCATATTACCCAAAAAGAAATTCTTCGGAGCGATTGATGAAGATTTAAGTCTAAAAATAAATTTAGATGAATCTAAAAACTTGCTCAGAGAAGGAGATAGGACTGTTATTCTTGATATGTCGGTATTATTCGCCAAAGAAAGAAACGAAAGTCCAAACTATAAGATACATGGAAAACTAAGAATGGTTTTTAGAAACATGTATAGTGGTTCGACAACATATGACCCATTATCTACATCTATTTATGTTGTGGACGATACGGGTACCAACTTCGATGGATTTTTACCGTACAATGAGTTTGCATTTTTAAGAGAAGATGTTATAAGGGAAAAAAATGACCCATACTCAACAACAATATTGAGTGCGTTTACACCAAACATTGTTGTTACGGGATTAACAAACCATATTGATATCTCAACCATAACTGCACCATATCATAATTGGAATATTTCTTTATCATATGTTTATTCGGGTGATACAAAACACCCAATGAAATATACTTTAACGGGTAATACTGTTTATAGTTTCAAAGCCGAAGATGGAATTCCATTTAGAGTTACAAATAATGGTTCAACCTATAAATTAACAAGTCCTGTTGAACACGGAATTAAAAAGGGTGAATACATTGTAATATCGGGTGGAACATTAAACAATACCGTACCTGAAACGGGGAGAACCTTTTCTGTTATTTCTGTTGGAGATTCATATTTTAATTCTGAAAATTATGTTTTGGAAATCTCAAAATCTGAGTTGCCATCGGGTACAACATTATCAACGGTTGTGTTCGGTAAAAGATGCGTTGATAGAAATAGATTATCTGAGACCATTTCAACTTACTACGTCCACAAACACAAAGTCTTAACATCGGGTGACGGATACATTTTAGATAAAATGGGATTCGAGTCATCTATTTGGGAAACCGAAAAGAAACTTGTATTTGAAAACAGTGCTCAAGAAAATGATGTATTGGTTGTCAGAAATAAAATGGAAACATTGGTTTATGACTTTAAAGAACCATTTGTTTTGACGGGATTAACAAATAATTTAGGATACCTTCCAACTGATGTTTATGTTTCTATAATTTTTAGAAACGGTAACGGTTATTTTGATTATCCACACAAAGTGGGTTATAAATTTAATTTTCATGACACATGGATTGACCAACATTTTAGTGGTACAACATCCGTTGAATCAACATTACCTCATGGAACATTTACAAATTCGGGGTATACATTTATTACCGGAGCAACAATACCTGTGGATACGGTATTAACGGGTGCATTTATTGAATATAATCGTTCAGAGTTAAAAGAAAGAGTTGTCAGTGAGGCGTTTAATAAATTAACATCACCGTCAGCCATTTTTGACCACCAACAAGACGATATGGATTATTATTCGGGAGCATCGGTGAACAATAAAGTCGGTTTATATTACCAACCACATCATCGAGTTAAACTTAGACAACTCTCCCCATATATTGAGACATCAAACACAAGTCAAGTTTATGGTTTACCTCAGAATGCAAAATATTTTGAAGATGAACTATTATGGAAATGGCACGACGTATATGACCATGGATTTATTGACCCCGAAGGATTTGGGACAAATTATTCATTCATTAATAATATTCACTATGTAAAAAATGATATTAATTTCTATTTACGTAATGAACAACAATACACCAATAAAACTGATGCGATTAAAAAGGTGGTTAAAATAATTTGTTAAAATGGAAATATTAAGAAAGACCACAAATCAAAACATTATATTAAACACCGAACAAACATTTAAAACTGATTTAGGATGGACGGAGAATGCGGAAGTATTTGAAAAAGAAATTCTTTATGAGATAATCAATCCAACGGAAAATTATGAGACTGTAAGATACATTCATCAACCTTATGGTGTAACGAATAGAATTGCTCCGACGTTTCAACAAACAGATATATGGTTCTATTTCTATTTTAATCGATATTCATATAACATGTCCAACCCATTGAATCCGATATTGACGGGAGTTACAAGGGAACAAGATTATCAATTGGTTGATTTCACATTACAGGAAAATGCGTTAATGTTAAAACAATCCACTGAAAGTTTTTTTAGGTTAGAATTTTATAAAACACCGAATGACGAGGCTCCGAATAACGCAAATCGAAGAATGGTCTTCGCTAAAAATTTGGCACTACCATTGGGTGAAAAAATTTTCTATACAGGAACTACATCGGGTTCTACGGTTCCACTTAATGATTATATATACTTTCCTGTATTTACGGGTTCGAATTATAGAAATAAAGAAAATATGTATTTCTTTTGGTTTACCGATGATTCACCTTTTAGTGAGACAACCATTACTGGTAATACTTTTTATATGACCGCAAAATTTTATAATGCAAAAGATGGGTCAGTGATTGATTTTACAAACAAAAACGTACCATTCACCAATGGGATTGTGGAGGAAGACGATATGTACTATAAAGTGATTATTGATAGGACTAATTTTTCTTATCAAATATTTGAATTTAATGGAAGTATCGGACCAAGAATAGGTCAAACAGGAAACCCAATAGATTTTTACGAAAAAATTAGATAATGGAAAAGAACACATATAAAATATTAAGAAAAAACATACCTAATGTGAGATTACACTCATTATCGGGTCAGTTTTGGTATGACTATTTTGGTAATTGGGTTCCATGGTCGGGAGATACCACT
>Ga0209107_10000799_pt1 | contig 17908 bp, 27 predicted proteins | sample LakErihyJuly2011_2_FD_187460 | JGI IMG/M metagenome (GOLD analysis project Ga0209107, IMG submission 187460) | Freshwater microbial communities from dead zone in Lake Erie, Canada - CCB hypolimnion July 2011 (SPAdes) (version 2) | ecosystem: Environmental > Aquatic > Freshwater > Lentic >... | reverse complement strand
AGACCACTAGCAGTATATGGCATATCCTCTTCATTTAACATAATACCACATGTACCCTTTTGTCCATGACGAGAGCTAAACTTGTCGCCGATTTCAGGAACACGCTCGGAAACCACACGAACCTTTACAAATGGATATCCATCTGAGTTTCTGTCTTGCCACACTCCATCTACACGACATTCTTCGGAGTTTTTGTGTGTAGTAGATGAATCTCTATAAGCATATCCATTCGGGTCACTCTTAATAGATGTAACTTTTCCAATTACAACATCATTCTCTCCAATGATTGCATTCATGATAGGAACACCTGCTTCACTCACTGCGTGATATGATGATGTCTTAAACCCACGTGTATTTTCGCGACGAGCCTTTGTAAACTTCTCCTCTTTACCAGATGCAATATTACGATGTTCTTCGTCCTTATAGATTGTATAATATAGTGTACGAAAGAGACCACGATTAATAGCGGCTCTATTAAGAATCACAGAATCCTCTTGATTATATCCACCATAGCAACCAATAGCTACCATGATGTTATCGCCAGATGGCATCTCATGAGTCTTTAGAGTGTTCATCATACGAGTCTCAACAAATGGACGCATCGGACTACAAAGAATATAACCGTTTTTATCAAGTCGCTTCGCATAGTTCCGAGCAAAGATACCCATTGCTTGCTTTCCCATAGCAGACTGATACGTGTTACGAGGAGACTGATTATGGTCACTGAATGGAATCGAAGAGGCCATGTGTCCTAAAATAAGTGTAGGATGAACTTCACAGTGAGTGTGTGTGCTCGTTAGTTCACTTGCAAGCATTCCAACACGAATGACTTCTGTTTCACATGGATCGATATACTCAATGTTTGAACGAATCCAGTCATTCCACTCAGCATTCTCACTCGGACCTGGAAGAATCTCGCCATTTTCTACACGAAATAGTGGTCGTACAAATCGTCCGCTATCTGTCTCGATATTAATAATATAGTCTCGAACATTCCAGGAGACTCCCGTATGCGGATGCAGTGAGAAATTACGCTTTGCATTTCGGAGAAAAGCATGAACCTCTGTAGGCTTTTCCGTATAGGCAACAATCACGCCATTAACAACCACCATCGTTCCACGATAGGTTGTGGATAGGCTTTTAATCCATTGTAGATTAGAAATACTCTCGAGTACATTGATGACAACATTCGATGGAGTATGTTGTGTGATAGACGTAAGCATCGCCATAGATTTTACAATACCAACAGAGTGACCTTCAGGTGTCTCAACTGGACACACGTATCCCCATGATGTACCATGTAGCTTGCGTGGTGCAAGTAGCTTACCAGATTTCTCAACAGGAGTCTGAATTCGACGAAGATGAGATAGCGTAGCAGAATATGATAGGCGATTTAGTACTTGAGAAACGCCCATCTTTGTCGCATTCGACATAGAAGATGTCGTTGTACCAAGACCTTGTACTGTAAAGTTACCAGTTGCCAGTGCTTGTTTTAGCTTTCCTTCAATGGTTGAAACTTTCAGAATTTTGTATAGATTGTTGACATTGAGAATCTCAAGTGGACGGGGCACATCACCTTTTTTCCATACGTCGTTATTTACTTCATGAACAAACTTACTACGAATATCCTTGCATACTTTCTGAAACAGCTGACGAAATAGATGAGTCAGAAGGGCACCTGTTGTTACTACTCGCTTATTTGGATATGCATCTCGGTCATCAATACTAATAACGCCTTCTGATGCAAGGATGAGTCGTTGCACCATCCAAGATGTGAGAATCATCTTACGTGTATTGAGAACTTCGGGCGATGACATGTCACCTCCAAATTTTACATGAGGTAGATACTCAGTCTCCAAAAGGCTACGAACGTAACCATGTTTGTCCTCAGATGTAGTTCCATATTGCAGATGATGGGTTAGATATGTGATTGCATCTTCACGTGTATATACTTTTACATCAGCACACTCCTTAAATGTTGCTGCCAGAAGTTCAATATACTCACCAGTTGGACAAATGAGCCTTGCAATTTCTTCATCGGATTCCACGCCAAATGCACGATACATAACGCCTAGAGGAACATCCTCTCTAAAACGAGGAAGGCACATAGTGAGAGGATATCCTAGGCCATTAAATTTTGACGAAATACGTACCTCTAGTTTCTTTGGGGGAGTAGTAAACGATTCATGAAGCGACTTCATTTCTGCTGAGAAATCATACTTTGCAGATGTTTTCTTATTAAAGAAAATCATAATGCGATTATCGGCCACCTTCTCCTGGCATAGAATAGTCCTCTCACTGCCATGAATTAGAAAGTACCCAAATGGGTCATAAGGGCATTCGCCAATCTCTTCCTTTGATAGCGGATAGTCATTCATAATACAAAGTGATGAACCAAGCATAACGGGAATCTTACCAAGAGAAACTCCCTCAAATACCTTTACCTGTTCATCAAATTCAGATAGACTATCGCCCTTGTATGTGCGAGCCGTAAATCGAATATCACAAAACATTTGAGCGGCATATGTGAAGTTACGGGCTCTCGCTTCTTGGGGAAACATAGGCTTAATACGGCCAGTTGCTTCCTGAATACGCGGCTTCATATATGTAACATTCTCAAATCCAAGACGCAGCTCATATTTATATTTTTTTAGTTTCTCGTCTTGTTCGTGCCATACTACAATAGGAGCAGTTGATGCTACAATAAGTGGAATCTTGTTACGAATAAAATCCTCAAATGACTCAATTTGATGCTCTACAAGCTTGGGAATTCCTTGACTTTGAAAATAAGTTTCAATTGTTTCCCACTCCATAGTAGTTTTCTAGGATGTCTTCTTCGTAAATCTATTTATTCGTTTTTAACAATGGCAGAGCCGACATATAAAATTGTTAAGATTGGCGAAGAGGAAAAAAAGAGTCCAATTAAGCCGGTTGAAGACCCGAAACTTGACGGCGGTAAGAAAAGAAAGAAGTCTTTGAAGACTTTTCCTAAAAGTATTCTTAAAACATCAAAAATTATACCAGTTACAGACCCTTCAAGACATCCTCCACTCAGAAAAACGATGAAGAAACACACGATTCGTCTTTTGACTGATTCGAGTGTGTCTGCAAGAAGAAAGACAATTAAACATCGAGTTGATAAAATGTCCGATGAAGCTGTTCGACGAAAGGCAATTTCTCAAGGAATTTCTAAAGGAAAGGGTCCTATCGAGTTAATTCGCAAGAATTTAGAAAATGGAATGTTTTCTGGTTTCATTTCTTCGTAGAAGAGTAACGATATGTCTAATATATGGGGACCTATGGGTTGGATGACACTGCACTCAATATCTGCTAGTTATCCAGATAATCCAAACGACAGTGATAAGGCGATTCTTAATGAATATATGAATGCATTCGCATATACGATTCCATGCCATATATGCAATACTCATTTTAGTAACCTATTTTCTAGTTATAAATCCAGTATTCCATCATGGGCAAACAGTAAACAGGATTTGTTTATAGCAATTTGTAGATTACATAATGCAGTAAATTCGAGATTAGATAAGCCAAGAGCAACTACAGTTGCCGAGGCGATTCATTGGTTGAAAAATGCTACCACATATACTAGCCAAGCAGATTTTAAAAGGAATTACTTGATATATTTGCTCGGTCAGTTTAACAAGCTACACCCACCGCAAAATTCCTCTGTTGCTAAAATGAAAAAAATTACCGAAGAATATTGGAATTCTCGAGAATGTTCTTATTCGTCGTTAGTAATATCCGAAGAAGACATTCTGGTATACAAAAATCAACCAGTTGCTAATGTCATTCCAAGATTTAGACTCGGAATTCGGTCTTTTAGATTTAAACCTCCAACACAGTAGTTAGTGAGTATTCCGGATTCCATGGGAGAGAAATTCTAGGTTTCATTTCCCAATCGTGTCGTTTCATCCACGGATTTCTAGTTTCAGAATGAATTTCGTCTGGATACAAAATACGACGTTTTGAAAGTCGTAAGGAAGAAGAAGGCATAATAAATTGAAGTTGGCGATTTACATTAAAATTCAACTTCTTTTTGTAAATCTTAGTATGCTCCGAATATTTGAGAATATCAGAGACAAGTGGCGCATCACTGTATGGATATACCCAATACCAGTTAATTGGTTCACTGTTCTTAAAATAAGACCATGTCCAATGAAATGTCTTCCAGAATGCTTCTACAACTGGTTTAGTATCAGAAACTCCGTCAAGAATATGTAAAGCATATTTATGCGAGAAAAGTGTATTATCTTTTCCAAGAATTCCCTTTTCTTCCGGGCGTTTTCTTAATCCAATTTTCTCTGTATAGAAACCCATTTCTTGCTTGGCAGCGCATTCTAGAAATACTTTTCTACCCTCTGAAGTTGTAAGGTCTGGATTTTTTGCTTCTTTATATGTTTGTAGTGCTCTATCATAACCATCTTCTCGTAGAGAGAACATTCCTAAGTTTGGCATAAAGTCATTCCCAAAACATAGAATACTCAATGCCATATACTGCTCAATTTTCATAGGTAGTTCACGAAGAAGTTTCCAAATAGATAATGTAGCAAATTCTGCGCTCTTTAATTTTGGGTCGTTAAACTCAGTACTCTCTCGTAAGAGCCACATACTATACGGATTTGAAAGATTATGATGTTGTAGAGCAATCAAAATTAGGTCTGCATCTAATCCATAAATACATATATTACGCCTCTGGATATCAGGTAGTTTACGAAGTTCATAAATAAGTTTATGCTCGCCCTCTCCATGCAAACCAGTTCCATTAATGATTGCATAAGGAAATCTTGCTCTCAAGGCTATCTCTAATTCTCTCATATACGGTGTATCTGGAGAAATTTGGTTTCTGTCAAATGTACCGCTGTCTTCCTTGATTCGCATACGCCGATAACGTTGTTGAACAATTTTTGCGTATGGAACTAGTCCATCCATTGCAATGATAAGCTGTTTGGGTTTACAAATTTTTTCAACAATGTATTCCAACGCTTCTAGAATAGAAGAAATTGGCTCTTCGTCTTTTAGATAGCGATGAATTAGACAGTTGAAATCAATTACAAATACATCTACTTCCATAAGTAGATTCTTCTTGACGGCTTCGATGATGCCTTTGTGACTCTTTGATAAACTTGCAAAATAAAACGGGATTCCCATTCTGTATGTTAGCTTGACTGAGTGAAAACTCTTGGTATGAGACAAATGTATTGGGTCGTAGCACTTCTGTTTTTAATAGGGGCTTTAGCCTATGGCTATTCAGTTTCTAGTCAAGTAAAAGTAGTTACACCTGGTTGTAACTCTTGTCCTAAAAGTGATGAATATCCATCGAGCTCAATTCCTTAAGAATTTCAGAAGAAAAATCTCGCATACAAACTAAAATGTACTGGGCTAAATTTGCGTTTAGTGCGCTTCTATTCTTCGTTCTAGTTCCGGGTGTCCTTGTCAGCCTTCCTCCCGGCGGAAGCCGTCTGGTTGTTGCTGCTGTTCATGCCGTAGTCTTCGCCCTTGCGTCGTGTCTTCTTATGCCTCTAGTTTTCCCTCGCCGTTAAGTATAAATGGACCTAATCAGCTCTCTTCTAACTGCATTGCTATTCGCAGGATTTGTACCGGGTGTTCTTGTTAAGATTCCTTCACACGGAAGCACTGCTACAGTTTTAGTTGTTCACGCGGTTCTCTTTGCAGTTGTAACAAGCCTTGTAATGCGTTTCTATTGGCACAACATTCGAGGTGTAATTGAGCGCTATGGAAACTATGGACCAACATGCCCAAATGGACACGTTCTAGGAACTAACCAAGGAGGTATTCCAGATTGTGTACCAGTGGGGCGCGCTACATTCGACCCTGCTAGCAAGATGCCCCTAAATCCTCTTGGTACTAAGTAAATGTGGGTAAATATCTTACTCAAAGCAATTCTATTTATGATTCTTGTTCCAGGAGTGCACTTAAGTATTCCTCCTAGAGCATCTCTACCACAACAAGCACTGATTCACGGTGTAGTATTTGCGGTAGTAAATCACTTTGTTTATCGTAATGTTCTTCCCTTAATGGAAAAATTTGATACATTTCACCCTGACTCAAAAAAGGACTCACCTTGTCCGCCTAATTCTGTAAAATGTCCTTCCGGAGACTGTAAGTTATTTAGTGATATTTATGGAATATGTTAAGGATTCCACCACCCGTGCAGACCGTAAGGCGTATTTATGTAATTTGTAAAAGTGATGTGAGGAGCAATATTCTCATCCTCGGGATTTAGAATTGTAGCCGAAGAAATCAGTCCAGGCATCTCATTCTCATTTTGAGCTGAATCCAACGGAATATTATTCTCATTTCGAGCGGAATCGAGAGGAATGAGAGGAGGCATATCATCCTCAATAACAACTACAATCTGCCGAATGTTTGTTAGCTGCTCATCATGTGGCTTCGAAAGGTCAGTCTTTCGTCGAGTGTACCAACAAATAGAATCGCCAAATAGGCGCTTCATATTTAGTCCAAAGTCGGAATTGTTGATAACATCATGAATTAGCGCTCGAGTTCCAGGAACATACTCTGCCTGTAGAATAGGCGCATCTACAGTAGAGTGTGTATACTCAAACACAACGAACTTGTACGTTAACTCAGGATTCTGGTTTACACGAGAGAGTAGACTACGATACTTCTCATAGTCCATCTTTGAAAGGATGTGACTCACAAACTTCTTGACATACGAGTTCTCAATTGAAGGGCTAAAGATTGTTGAAAGCATTTTAAGTATCTGTTAACATGGTCTAACTTATGCACAGCCAATCCGTTTTTAAGGATACTCCTGCAAAACGGATTGATAAAATAAAGTGTCTAATACTATCAGACCACAATGCAACCAATTGACAACAATCAAGATGATGAGTGGGACCAAGCATACGAGGACTGGCTCGATTATCAAGACTGGATTCAACAAATGGATTGGGATTAAACACTTCGAATAAACTCCCATTTCAAATATTCACAAATCTTCTTCCATATAATATCATGTGCGATGAGACGGTCACGACTTTTCAGCAGAGGGAAGTAAATCTTATACTCATCTAGCTCTAAAAGTTCAAAAAACTTATACAAGATATATGAATAAGATAAAAAGTTAGTACGGTCATTGGGACAATAAAGCAAAAAGGGTGCCTGTATTTCTTGAAACATAGCTCTGATTTTTTCCTCGATTTCTGGTGTGATAGTTGGAGGCGGATTGCCATTGAGTCGAGAGAGGATGTGGGTTGCGTGCTCATAATACTTAGAACGGTTGAGCTTCTTTAAAATCTCTCTCATTCCAATCTCATTCAATTCTGCAATATTTTGAATACGTCGCTTCTTAATTTCACAAATAACTTCATTCATTACCTCATCTGGAATAATAGTACTCTCTTTTGCTTGAAATTGATTTAGAATCTCATTTAGATGATTAATCTTTTTGTACGCGTAGTTATTTCTCTCTTTTGGAGGGTCGCGAAATGACGGAAAGTCGGAAACCACTAACATATATTCTTCAGATCCACATTTTGGACACACAAGAATTCCCTCTTCAGATAACTCTTCTCTTGCAATATTACATTTGTCACAATGCTCCGTGGTATACGTTTTTTCGGTAATTTCAACTCCAGTATTTAGTTTCATACGAGTTGTGAACTCATCATATAAATCTTTTTTAGAAACAGCAGTTACATCAGTTATACCCTGAGTTAAATATTTTACAAATGTATTTTGGTCAGCAGGAGTAGTGGACATAGACTGAACTTTATCAGAACCACTGTAATACTTTAGAATAATATCTGCATTTCGAATATAATAATCTTTTAACGGGTCTCGATGTGTTAATCTCAACTGAATAGTTCTTAATTCATCCTGAAGCTTTGTAACTTTATATACATCTCGCATTTCATCTAGTTCTTTTTGAATTTCACATTCACGAGTAGTCAGCTCGTTAATATTAATTTCTTTCATATCAGAAATCAAATTTTGATGAATAGAATCTAACGTTCCAGACATAGTTTCAGAAGCTTTTGCCTTTGAAACTGTATCTCTAGACTTCTTTATTCTAAAAATATTGTCCATTTTGTTAACTCTTCATTTTTTGCCTGAAAATATAAAATATAAAACTCCAAGTCCTGCTAGAATCGTTGGAATTGCAGAAACGACGGTTATTTGATTGGAAAAAGACTCAGTTGTACCTGCGTTTGCTAAACATATCGACGAATCAACCACTACACATGCGCTTCCTGTTATATCGGGATCTAAATCCAAATTCACAAATTTAGCATCTGTTCCTGCTGCATTTGAAGCAGGACATGAAACGCATACACATGCGGGACTTGCGTCTGCGACTAGTGCTGTAAACATATGAAGAGGATTAAGACCCTCGATATCATCTGCAACACCAGGAATTAGTCCATTGAAATCAGAGCCTAACTCTGCAATAGAAGGAGGAAGTGCGGCGGCTCCAGAAGACTTATTGTTAATATAGTTGTATCTGGCTTGAATTGACCCGTCTGGAGCTGTACATGTTCCGCCGGTGTTAATAAAAAATTGATTACCGAGAGGAGGATTACCAGTAATAAGAGCTTCTACATAATATGCAATCGCATTAGCATTTGATGAAAGTTGACCAAATGAACCATTTGACCCGACACCTAATGATACCGGACCAGTAATACCATCGGAATAACTATAATCCGGACCTATCAACTCGGTTTCAATACCAGATGTTTTGTTTTCAAGGTTTGACCATATAGAATTTGCACTCAAATCTGCCATTATTAACTACTGATGTTTTTTGATATACTCAATAGCTTGAACTCTAAATGAAGAATTTGTTAGAGCACATGGTCTTTGCTTTAGAATATTAGTAGCTACTACCTCCGGTGACATTCCAAATTTAATACATAAATACATAAGAAGAAGAAATCCACTTCTATTGATGCCACACTCGCAATGAACATAAATAGACTTACATGTTGGATTCGCTAGAAATTTGTTCATTACAGCTTCGAAATCAGAATACCACTTTGTAATGTCTTCAGTAGTATGGTCTTTAGCCCCAATACATGCATACTGCTCCGGACATTCTTCTAAATACCATCGATTTGACACCCAATCTTCTGCACAATTAACAGCATGTGTAACCCCAAGACTACTAAATGTGAATAAATCTACGTTTTTAGCAGAGCCCATGTATATCCTCGGATGAACTCTTGCAATTGCATCATTTTGCCATCCCTTTGAGTTTCGTAAATATTTGTTCCATATAGCATCCATATGTTATTTCTATTTCATCAAAAACGTATTCGTTTTTGTCAATGAAGGCAATTCTAAAAATGGAGTATAGCCCACACAATTTGCATCTGCACTATGCAGAGCTCTATAAGCGTAACAAATTACTAGCATCGTCGAGGAATCGCATAGGTACTAGGTCTCGTGGTTGTGGTTGGTCCGACAGCACAATACATGCAGAACGGGCAGTTGTGAAACGTTTCGGTGACGTATCACAACTTTCCGGTTGTATTCTGATTGTTGTTCGAATCAATAAAAGGGGAGAGCTTCTTAATTCCAAACCATGCGCCGACTGCCAAAAATTCCTTGAAAAGTGTATGAAAGAATACGGTCTTTTAAAGGTATTCTACTCTTAATATAAAAAAAATGAAGAAGCTTTATGTAATTACGTATTTAACTAATGTTGAAGTAGAAGACTGTACTTTTTCAACTAGTTGGGAGAAAGCAGTAGAGCTTTTAGATAAAAAACCAGGTAAAAAACAGATTATCGAATATACATTCAATGAAGACGGTATTTCCGATTTCTGGACTGCAATTTATCGCTATAAAGGAGGTAAATTGGTATGCGAAACAACTCTAGAAGAGGGAGCCAAATAAAGTTCCAACTACATATGCGATTGCAACTGCAACTCCTGCAAGAATAGCGGCTCCCATATATGACGGTACTCCTCCAGACGTATACGTATTGGGAATATACTGAAGAATCATAGAGCGAGGAGTACTTAGAGATATAATCATCGCGGCAGCAAAAAACCCAAAATAGACCATCGTATTTTTTACCGCATACCGAATTGTATTAAATGTCTGACTATGATTTGTCATTTGCATAGAAGGTTTATGAGCACTGGTATTCATTGGTGAAATAAACGGGTCTACACCACCTGTCACAATCGGAGAAAATGTCGTCGACTGTGGAAGCTGAGGATTTTGAACGGGTCCAGAACCAAGAAGGTCATTTAGATCAGTTGCTCCGTCTGCCATTTATTTAGAAGAGAGGATTTCACATTGACTATCCTCCGCATGATATTCAAAACACTTACCATCTATTTTTATAACTTTACCTTCAATTTCATGAACTGGTAAAGATAACGCAGACTTACTTTGAAATGGCTTATGAAACAGAAGAATAGCAATCCCGAGTCCGACTATGAATGAAAGTAACGGAAGTGTCTCTTTAGAAATCGGATTCATTTGTGTTGAGATGCGATGAAATTAAGAGATGTTGCATTTGCGCAAGGAACTTCCGTTGTCTTGAATCGAACACATCCCGACTCTGTATGCATAGGGTTCACATCATATGGTGTCGGCAACTGTGGAACGCTTCTAATAGGCGGTGTGAACACTACAGCAATAAGGAGTCCGGTGAGAAACCCCGCAAATAACCAAAGTATCGAGAACATTCTTATTTACTACCTCGATTATTAGGAGCACATGGGCAGATAAACGGATATGTTATCGTGGTAAAATTAGGACTGCAATTTATGGCAGCAGAGAGCTTGTTATCTGTTGCTATCCGACCAGGATATTGTACTTTAATAACCGACGCTTCTGCTAGTACACGAATTCTATTTGTATATGCCTGGGAGCTCATTTGTTATCACTACCAGGAATTCTTAACTTACGTCTTACCTTTACAACTGGCAAAGGTAAAACTTCAACTGGTTCAGTCTTCATTACTTCAAATTGTTGGCGCACCTGCTCTACGGGAATACCCCGATATACCATCTCCATTTTCAACTTTAGGAATTTGTCCATACTCTGTAATGGGAACATTTCTCACAGCATTATGCCACGTTACTGGTTCAAATTTAACTTTTTGAAGCTCTGGCGGTGTTCCACTTCCGTGGCTCATATAGAGAAAATAGGCAAATGCAGAAATAACCGATACCAAAAGGATTACATTAAACCACCATGAAAACATAGAATCTCTCACATTTTTTACCCACAGCAAGTTATTCTCAATTTGAGACGCCGTATCTTTCACTAAATGAAACATCTTACTGATTGATAAGAAGATTGAATGGCATCTTTAACCACAGTGTATATGATTTCGGTATTGCTGTCAAGCATAGCGGGAATGGGCTCTGCATTTGTAGGGAATAAAATTTATCCAATTAAGGGAGGAGCAGAAATTCCACCTCCGACACCAGAAGAGGTTAAAAAGGCTACTGCCGAAGCTGCAGAAAAGGCTGCTAGGCTTGCAGCCGCTTCGCCTTATCAGAGAAAGAAATCTGAACATGAATCTTCATCCGAAGAAGGGTCTGATTCAGAATCTGATTTGGAATCTGATTCTGATGAAGAGACTGTAGTTCCAATCGTAGAGTCAAAGAAACACCCGACATTAGAACTGGAAAATACAAAACCTATAGAGGAGCCTGTAAAGGAGGAGCCCGAAGCAGATAAACTTGCAAGGGCTATTATGGATGGATTTAAGATGGATGATGAATTTGCAAAAAATGTTGTAATGTTTATTAAAACACCAGTTACGTTGTGGAGACAAATAGCATCTACACCAAGTGAACTCAAACAAAAATTCATGAAGACACTAACACATCCTAATCTAAATAAATGTCCGGAAGCTCTAAAGAATATATGTAAGATTGTATCTGTAAAATACTCAAATATGAAAGACTTTATCGAGGAAAAGGGGTACACGCCATTTGGTGATGAAACTGCCGACGCTCTGAATGTTCTATCGAGCAATCTCTAAAGACAATATTCATTTTATTAAGCAGAATATCAATATATTTATTTGTAGAATTATGAGGACATACTGTTACCTCTGCTTTACTCTCAAGAATAATACGTATTATTTCGTATTGCTCTTGAAGACTTATAGTTGCCATGCAAATATTCAGTGGTGAATTCTTATACATAAGATGTTCACGTATAACATCCATTACTAGGAGTCACTAAATACTGTTAAAACGCATTAAGAGGTTGGGCGTAAGGATTCTGATTAAACGCCTTGAGATAGGACGGGTCAATTCTCTCGACAAGCGCATCTTCCTTGAGAGGGACGTTGAATCTGTAGGAACCAAGATGCTCTGCAGTTCCAGCAGATGGTACAACGCTTGCACCGGCATTCATGCGCCCGGCATCAATAATTGCTTGTTCATTACGATTAGACTGCGCAGAATAACTTTCGGGACCCATTGAAAATCCAGTGCCGCTAGCACCCGCGGGACCGGGTCTTCCTTCTGCAGTAAGTCTCATAAACTCCTGATACGGCTCCGTAAATGCACGAACATAGGGTGCAAGAATCGCGATTGCTCCACCAACTGACCCAAAATATTCACGCTCTGTTGTCTCGCGTGCCTGAGGCTTATAAGGCTGCTCGGAATAAATCATAGGAGCTGTTTGAGCACCTACAGCTGTATTTACACGGTCCATTCCGAGTAGTACAAACCGATCCGGTTTATTCTTCTTTACATCTGCCTGTATACCCGGGAGAGTAACCGAGTGTGCTCCTGGGATAACTGGAGGCTCATATGAGAGCTTGGGTTTTGTTAAAACACGCGTTTCATCAGTAGTTTTTGGTAGAGCAAAGTTACGAAGCTGCTCTTGCTGAAATCCACCCTTAGGAATATTTGTATATCCATCATTTGCGCCAGGTCCTACTTGCACTTGGTCAATAGGAAATACATTCTTCATGTTTTGACCACTTACCATACGAGACTGCTCAAACTCAGTTTCTACCTGATTTCCGAACGGCTGACCAGTTCCGGGCTTTCTATCGAAGAAAGAAATCGTTTCACGCTTCTGAAAGTACTCTTTTCCTGCACCAGTATGATTATCTAAAATTTGGTCAGTAGCGCCAGAATACATGCTCTGAGTTACATTAGCTCCAAAGAATGGAACTTCATTATTATGTCCCTTATGGTCTTGAGTATGCACAATTTCATCTTGAATTCTTTGAGTGGGACGAGGTTCAGATTCACCGTTAGAATAATGCTCTTTCTGAGTAGAATCATTTGCAAGAAGATATCCCACTGTACCTAGTCCCAGTAAAAGTGCTACTTCGATCATCTTTGTATGACACACTTACTTTTTCTTGTCTCTTCCAGACTCTGTCTTGAGAAATAGGGTTGCTAATTTTTGCGGCCTGTGTTGAAGCCATGTCATATTACGATGAGATTGGTCTTGCTCAGAAGAATGCTTAGGCGAGAAAGCAGGAGCAAATGGAACATCGCGCTCTGTAATTTCATATAGCTTACGATTTACGGGTGTATCTAGTGAGTAGTTCATTATTGATTCCGCTTACTTTATTTTGTTTTAGAAACATGTGTAGTTCCATTATATTCAGACCACCCCATTCGATTGAATGCAGAAACAGTCATTCTGTTTAGCATACCCTTATACTTATCAACAAGTCTGTCAAATGTACCACTATCTGTTCCAGGAATTGGCAATGGAAACTTTGTTTGCTTATTTTTTGGTTTTACGCCATAGCAATTCACACCAAACTTGTTCGAGGGATTAAAATATCCGCCATTAACACCTGGTCTTCCACATCCAGTTCTCTTAGAAGTATCAGATTCCTGCTGTAGAAGTTGCCAAGTCGCATCCTGTGTTGGAAAAAGTGCCATACCACCCTGCGACCAGCCATAGCCACACCATTCTGCACCAGCTGCATAAGCTGTACTCAATTGGTCATATGTGGCAAGTTCTGAATCGTACGCAGCACAAACTGCTGGAGCATCATCATATGTATAATCATTTCCGCTTACATAAAAAACCTCCGGCTGTTCAATTGAATGAGGCGTTATAGCAACCGCGGGTGCAGGTGCGGGAGCTTTTTCATAAAATCCAATATCAATTCCATCAGTTGAAGAAGAAACTTTAAGAACTCCTAGTTTAAAAAGAACGTATCCGAGAACTCCCGCGAGTAACAATACTACAATTGCCGCCATTATGTTTCCAGTTGAAACTGTAACAATTACCGTTAACAATGCGAGACCGCATATTGATATTAGAATTATCGTTGGAACAGGCAACATATTAATTCTCTAGGCGATAATAAATCAGTATTTTCATTTTATTCGAAATTGGAAACTGTTTTGGACCATGCTCTTGAACCTGACGGTCGTTTAGAGTATACCATGAATTGCCAGGTGGCATATTTCTACCATAGCTCCACCAATGTCCTCCATTGAAACAACTTACAGAAATAAGAGCATATTGACGTTTATTAAGTGCAAGAATGCTGGAGTAATCAATAGAGCCATTATTTGAAATTACATGAAATACCATAATTTTAGGAAATGAGCCAATAAGTTGTTGTTTTTTAGCATCTCCACGAATTTTACACTTTTCACATTCTCTGTCTTGAATATCATTTTCCTTTACAGCATCTGTTATACAGTCAATCATTGGTTTATCTTTTTCTTCACTTGCGATAGAAAATTCTACAACACTATCTTCTTTGAGCTCCCTATTTTTGCAAGTAGAACATGTTACCGAGTATGCAATTTTAAATCTCATAAGTTCGTCTAGAAAAGGGAGCTTATCACAGAGATAAACAATTAGTTCATGTGCATCTCCAATTCCTTTGCCAGCAGGCATCACTTCTGTACGAACTGCATCAAAGAAATCTGTTAGACCGTCTTCTCCTTTTGATTTCCAAATTCGTGAGAGACATTCATCAATTACATTGGCTTTATCGAATATATCATTATTGTAACGCTCTTGAACCTCGGGAATTCGAAATATTCCTTGCAAACATGTATTTACCCAGCAGCTTCCACTGAAATTCTTAAGTCCAAACATCTTTAATGTTGAAATTTAGAGAAGTCTGTTAAAAAGGGTTGCGGTTCGTTTTCATCCATTGGAAACGCATTTTTGAAATCTGGATTATACTCGTATGTTTCACTCTCTGCTTTATCTGACTCATGTTTACCGGTGTCTTTACTCTTTTTTTTCTGCCCAGGCACTGGAGTTGTTTCAGGACCATAAATATCCGGATATACATTTAATCCATCATCTTTGGAGGACGATGCTGCAGGCACTGGGTCTTCTAATTTAGGCATTTTGGGACCATAAATAGGCTGCTCGTTTGGGTCTATCGGTTTTGGTTTTGTTCCAGTTTTGCCAAACTTATCCAATGTTTCTAGCAGAGCTTTATTGGTCATTTTTTCAGAAACTGGTGTATAGAAAAGTATAATTGCTACTGCAAGTATTGTTAATCCTATCCAAATATACTCCATCTTTATTCACTAAGCACAAATCATTTCAGGTAGTGGATTGCAAATCTTAGAAAACATTACTGCAAATTCATTACTTGGTTGAAGTGTTTCGCATACTAGATTGTTTATAGTAATTGTTCTATAGTTTTCAAAAAGAATATTATATAGTGTTTCACCATTATATAGAATTTTAGAAACACCTTTGAATTTACCAACAAATTTACGTGCTTTATATAATTTTCCATTAAATTCTACTTTATGATTTTGACTCATTGATTTACACTATTTTAACATTTTATAGTTGGTCAACATAAAGATGAATAAAAAAACACGTAAGCAAAGAAAACATCGCCGCCGTACACTTCGTAGAAAACGAGTTGGAGGTAGAGATAGTCAAACATTAATACCACCCACTTCTGCATTTAAAGCTCCTGTTAATTCAACAGATATTGTAAGCGGAATTTCTAGTGTTTAAGTTAAGATGGCACGTTTTCCCGCACCAAATTGCAATTGCGCTACCTGTAGGAGAAACCGCCATCATATGAGAAAATGGTATGTCACAACGAAACAGTCATATGTTCGTGTTGCGAAATAACACCTTGTCATCAACCTACTACAACTCGTCCACCTGGTCCACCTGGTCCACCTGGTCCACCTGGTCCGACTGGTCCGACTGGTCCAACTGGTCCAACTGGTCCAACTGGTCCGACTGGTCCGACTGGCGGTGATAGTGGTCCAGATGGTGGGTCTGTTCAAGATTTTGAATATGTGCAATCGTCCGGATTAATACTAGAAGAATCTATAGTAGAACCTACAGTTAATACTGGAGACGGAGGAATTTTATATGTAGAATCTGGAAGATTGAAATACAAAGGTCCTGATGGAACGGTTACAGTATTAGCTTTACCGTAAAATATTTTTTACTTTGAGTTCATAGTGTCAATAGAAGTGTAACAATTTCTATTGACATTTTATCTAATACTAACAATGTATCTTAATCTAATCGGATTAGGATTATTAAGTCTTTTTATTGGTACTCTTGTCTACTATTCATGGATACCTATTTCGACAAATATAAATCCTGTGCGTTCTGGTCTTTTAGTTGCACAAGATACTGGAAAGACAAAGCAAATAGTATCAAAAACTGGAGATGCGTCTATGGTTACTGAAAAAACAAGAAGGTGTGTTATTAAGAAAAATCATTCATATAATCCAACGTTCAGTTCAAATTTAGGAAGCTTAAGTGGTGCTGTTGAGACGTTTTTTATCACAGCTGTCTGTGTAGACGGTAGAGGTCTATGTTCTCAAGACATTATATTTGATGGTGGTGGCGCAGATGATGAGTTTTGTCCAGTCGAAGGTAATATTATATATGACGCTGGTGGTGTTGGTACAATAGTATGTGACACTTAAAATAAGATGGCTTGTCCGCCGACAAAAGTCCGTTTCTTATTGCGTAGAGCAACATCAAATGAATGGACTTGTAAAAATCCTATTTTACAACAGGGTGAACCTGGTTGGGACACAACTAATAATCGTCTAAAAGTTGGCGATGGCATTTGTCGTTGGAATGACCTATCATACTTGTTGAACCAGACAGACATAACGGATATTATTAGTCGTGCAGGCGATACTGGTCCCGTAGGTCCGACTGGTGATACTGGTCCTCTTGGTTATACTGGGGATACTGGTCCAACAGGTGATACTGGTCGCACAGGAGACACTGGTCCTATCGGTGATACTGGTCCTATTGGTGACACAGGTTGTACAGGAGACACTGGTGATGTTGGTCCTATCGGTGATACTGGAGACACCGGTCCTATGGGACACACAGGTCGTACAGGAGACACCGGTCCTATGGGACACACAGGTCGTACAGGAGACACCGGTCCTGAGGGACACACAGGTCGTACAGGAGACACCGGTCCTGAGGGAAACACTGGTCGTACAGGAGACACTGGTCCTGAGGGAAACACTGGTCGTACAGGAGACACTGGAGACACTGGTCGTACAGGAGACACGGGTCCTATAGGAGACACGGGTCCTATAGGAGATACGGGTCCTATAGGAGATACGGGTCCTATAGGAGATACGGGTCCTATAGGAGATACTGGTCCTATAGGAGACACAGGAACTTCGGGCTCTAGAGGTACAACTGGTCATGCAGGAAATGATGGAGTATCCATTAGAGGTGAAAAGGGAGAACGTGGTGAAAGAGGATACGATGGTCAACCGGGTGAAAAAGGTCAACGTGGTGAAAAAGGAGAAACCGGAGAAAAGGGAGACACAGGAGAGGAGGGTCTTCGTGGATACATCGGTGAGAAAGGCGAACAAGGTGACAGAGGATTAAAAGGTGAAAGGGGTGAAAGGGGCGAGCAAGGTGAAAGGGGATTAAAGGGAGAAAGAGGGCTGCAAGG